>Ga0099364_10004561_pt1 | contig 20964 bp, 19 predicted proteins | sample TergutTh196P3_FD_73070 | JGI IMG/M metagenome (GOLD analysis project Ga0099364, IMG submission 73070) | Microcerotermes parvus P3 segment gut microbial communities from Pointe-Noire, Republic of the Congo - Th196 P3 | ecosystem: Host-associated > Arthropoda: Insects > Digestive system > Gut ... | reverse complement strand
CCCATATCTACTTTAAGCATGGCAATGTCCACCCTTGTTGCACAGAACATGGGAGCCGGCATGGAAGACAGGGCAAGACGCGGCCTCCGCTCAGGCATGATCTCCATGCTGATTCTCTCTTTCTTTATGTCGCTGCTTCTTATTGTTTTCAGGTTCCCCCTGCTCTCACTCTTTTTAAATCCCGACTCACCTAACACACAGGAGATACTTTTAATAGGCAGTAACTACCTAAACATAATAGTGGTCTTTTATTTTCTCTTTGCCTTTTTATTTGCGTTTAACGGTTTTTTCAGGGGGGCAGGAGATGCAGTCATAGCCATGGTCTTCCCTGTCTTCAGCCTCTCCATACGCGCATCCTCTGCCTATGCCCTTGTGAACCTAGCAGGTATGGGACCTGAAGCCCTCGCCTGGTCCATCCCCATAGGCTGGGGTCTTTCCAGCTTTGCAAGCTTCCTCTATTACAAGAAAGGTTTGTGGAAGGGTAAGGTTGCAGTGAAAAAGCTTAGCGTGGGAGAGGCAGAGTGTGGAGAGTGAGACCAAGGAATGATGTGAAGGCGTGGAGACGCAAAGAAATTTATAGACGATAGCAGAAAGGTATGGTATCTTCAAAACAGAAGGGAGTTACTGTATGTACAAAGATTTTTATGATGAAGACTTGGAGAATGGCTTTCTTTATAATATTTCCAGGGAGCAAATATTCAAAAGGAATGAGTCTCTTTTTAGTTTACATGCAACAGTTACTCTGAGATCCATAAATAATATATTAACCAGTGCTCGTGAGATTGCCATTAGGCAACCGGGTGATGAAATCAAACAATATGTTGCAGACTTGGAAAAAATAACAAACTCTAAAAGATCTCTTGGTCAAACTGGAACCGAGTTTTACATAGAATTAATTTTAAGATTCCGCGAAGCTCAAGTCAAACATTTGAATGCTATAATCGAACATTATGAAATGATATTATTTCCTTCTAAAAATAATATAGATAAATAAGTATTAAAACAGAAAAATGTAAAACCCTTAATCCCACTCCCCTACCAGCAATACTTCCCTTTCAAGTTCAAAGCCCCTTTCTGCTTTAACCTTGCCGGCAACTTCGTCCATGAGTTTTTTTAGATCTGTAGAGCTAGCGTTTTTCCTGTTGATGATGATGTTTCCGTGCCAGGGGGCAACTTGTGCACCGCCTATGGATAAGCCGCGTAATCCTGCCTCGTCTATGATTTTACCGGATGGGGAACCAAAGGCGTGGTTGTTCTTGAAGGCAGAGCCTGCACATGGGTAACGATAGTGTCCTTTATTTTTGCGGTCTAAAATGTATTCTGCCATAGTTTTTCTGATGATTTTTTTGCCGGATTTTTTTCCTGATTTTTTATCTAGTTTTTCAATTTTAAAGAAAGCTTTCAGAATTAACATGTTTTTTCCCTGAAAAGGGCTCATTTTGTATGAAAAATCAGACTCCCTTGTGTAAATTGTCAAGTGGTTTAGCCCTTCGTCCAGAGCTTCGGTCTTTATTAAGACATCTGATATTGACTTTTCGTAACAGCGGGCATTCATCCACACTGCTCCCCCTACAGAAGATGGAAGCCCGGAAAGGAACTCAAGGCCGCTGCAAGATTTTGCTGCTAGTTTTTTAAGTAGGGGATCTATGTAGGTGCCGGACAGTACCTGGGCTTCCGCGCCCTCTCCATCAGCATGATCCATAATATCCAAGCCCTGCCACTCTCCCATATCAAGCACTATGCCCCTTATACCGCGGTCGCTTACGAGTATATTAGCACCTTTACCTAAAATGAAAATGGGAATGGACTCTTCACGGGCTGCCTGTAAAAGATGTGGCACATAGTTCAGGAAGACAGCTTTTGCCGGGCGTATATAAACATCGGCAGGGCCGCCTGTCTTGAATGTCGTGTGGAGGGACATGGGATGGGAGTACTTCAGCCTCCCCTTAAAATTCTCCATGCTATTGATTTTTTCCACAAATTTTCGTAATGTAATCATACCTATTAATGATTGTAATCTATTTCGCGGAGTATCCACAATGATGCTATTCAATACCCTCAGCCGTAAACTGGAAAAATTTACGCCTATACAGGCGGGCAAGGCTGCTTTTTACGGCTGCGGTCCTACAGTATATAACTTTGCTCACATAGGCAATTTAAGAGCATACATTACCCATGACATTTTAGTCCGTAGCCTTAGACGCTTTGGCTATGATGTAAATTATGTCATGAATATAACCGATGTAGGACACCTTTCCGGTGATAACGATGAGGGCGAAGACAAGATGCTTAAGTCCGCTGAAGAACGGGGAAAGTCCGTACTGGAGATTGCGGATTTTTATACCAAAGCATTCTTTACCGACACTGAAAGGCTTAACATAGGTAAGCCCAACATTGTATGCAAGGCAACTGAGCATATAAACGAGATGATAGAGCTCATCAAAAAAATCGAGGAAAATGGCTATACCTATGTTTCAGGCGGGAATGTTTATTTTGACATTTCCAAATTTCCTGCTTATGGGAATTTTGCAAGACTGCAGTTGGATGAGTTAAAATCCGGTTCGCGTATAGAAGAAGACCAAAATAAAAGAAATGCCGGGGATTTTGTTCTCTGGTTTACAAAGAGCAAATTCGAAAATCAAGCTCTGCTTTGGGATAGTCCCTGGGGTCAGGGTTATCCGGGCTGGCATATAGAGTGCTCCGCCATGAGCATTAAATACCTTGGAGAGCAGTTTGACATACACGCAGGCGGCATAGATCACATTCCTGTGCATCACACTAACGAAATTGCCCAAAGCGAGGCTGCCACGGGGAAGAGCCCCTGGGTAAAGTACTGGATACACAATGAGTTTCTAGTTATAGACAAGGGTAAGATGTCAAAATCTTCAGGTGAATTTTTAACCCTGCAGTCGCTTATTGATCAGTCCTTTGATCCGCTGGACTACAGGTACTTTCTCCTTGGTGCGCATTATCGTAGCCGGCTTCAATTTTCTTTTGAGGCTCTGGAGGGTGCTAAAAACGCCAGGAAATCGCTTAAGGACAGAATTAAAAAATTGGCAGGTGATGCCGCAGCAAGTGATGCTGCAGGCGAAGCTGCCACAGGCAAAGCTGCCGCAGGCGAAGCTGCCGCAGGCAGCAAGGATGCGGACACTTACATAAAAGCATTTAATGCCGCACTGGAAGATGATCTTTCTACACCAAGAGCACTTGCTGCCCTGTGGGGTCTAATAAGAGATCAGGAAATTGATCCAAAAATGGCAATAAAAGCGGCACTGGATATGGACGAAGTACTTGGGTTCAGGCTTAAAGAAGTTCTGGAAAGCAAGGACGAGGGGCTTTTAGTTGATACTGATTTTGCAAATGAAATAGAAAAACTTATTGCAGAAAGGGCCAAGGCAAAACTTGATAAGGATTACAAAAAAGCGGATGAAATTAGGGCCAGCCTTGTCGCTAAAGGCATAGTGCTGGAAGATGGTCCCAAGGGCACTATATGGCGGAGGGCCTAGTCCGCTTGTGCAGATATTAAAGTGTAACAATCCTATAAAAAGATTGTTTGTAAATAAAATGGGGTAAAGTTAGTTTTAACTTATATGACCTGAGGGGAGGGATAAATTTACCACAAGTGAGTTTCGTTTACTTTACGAACAGGTTTTTCAAATTCTTTACAGGGTCTCTTACCGCATTACAAATAACGATGAAGCAGCTGAAGATCTTACTCAGGAGGCTTTTTTTCGTCTGCACGAGAAGAACCTGGATTTCCCCAGCCCCGACGAAGCAAAGTACTGGCTTATCCGTGTAGTTAAAAATGCCTCCCTGAACTATGCCAAGCGCAAACTTAGGGAATATAAAGCCTATCAAAAGGCTTTTAAAGAAGAGGTAAAAAAGGTAGAAACAGGTGAAAGCCTTGTTATTAAAACTGAAACACAGGATGAGGTTAAAGAAGCTTTGGAAAAACTTCCGGAAAATTTACGTATGGTACTTATCTTAAAAGAGTATGCAGAGTTAAACTATAAAGAGATTGGCCGTACCCTTGGCATAAGCGAGGGTAATGTAAAGGTTAGGGTATTCAGAGCACGCGAGAGGCTCGCTGGAATCCTGAACAATAACAAGGATGGTTTATATGTGTCCGGATAGGCAAATAATCTGTCTCTATTACGACAAAGAGCTTCCATCACCCTGGAAAGAAAAATTCGAAAGCCATTTGGCATCCTGCCATGAATGTCAAAAAATCCTTAGTGACTACAACGGCATTTCCGGCTTTATGCGGGAGGATGAAATGAGCCCACTTGGCAGGAAGATAGAAGCTGCCAGTGAAAGGGTATGGACAAATCTGCATGCAGTCGAAGGGAGAAGATCCTTTAAAAAAGACAGAAACTTTATCTGGAACAGAACTGTTTCGCTCCCGCTTCCGGCTCTTGCTGCCGCTGCAGTAGCACTTATCGTTCTTTTTATTGGTATTACAGGGAGTGTATTAAATTCCGGGCAAAATAATATAGAGCAGTTAAGACAGAGCGATATAATGACACTTGTTTCTGATCAAATGCAAATGGATATGATTAATTCTGCAAATATACAGGATATAAACGAAATTTTTGAACTTCTCAATAATCAGGAACCCGGCAATATAGTTATTATTCCACTGCCGGATAACAGAAGGTTTTATCCATCAGGAGAGCCTGTTTTAATAAATGCAACAGATTATTCCAGGAGGTTTTCTTCCAGATGATTATAAGGGAAAACTCCCTTGCCGGTAAAATAATACTCCCTATCTTTATGTTTTTATCCGGGACGCTCTTTCTTAGTGCCCAGCAGCAAAACATAGCGGAGTTAAGCGGCTTTAGGGAGCAGTCTGTAAACCTGCAAATTATTTCTCGCATTATAGATGAAAACCAGAATGTGGCATGGTATACGGAAAATAATAATATCACCCTACCCGGGCGACCTGTTGGAATTCAATTAATTGGTTCAAACATTATTGTAGTAATTCAATTTACCCCTTTCTTAAGATCGAGGGGGCCTCATTTGCTTTTGGCTCAGGCTCAAATATGGATACATATTCCAAACGAAGGCATTAGTTACCACACGACAATTCAAACCATTCCCCTAGAGTTTTCAGAGATTGTTTACTTCTTCCCATTGGGTCAAGGTACTCAAGTCCTAAGCAGCGAGGGTCAAATTGATCCGCCTTCTTATGATGGAACATCACCTGCCGAGGCATTAAGCTCTGAAACATTGTCTTTAGATCCCTCACCCCATGGCACATCGCATGATGACACAGCATTAGATATTCCATCATTTATCGTAATACAGCTTAGTTTGGAGCCCAATTTAGACGAAAATAATGAGTAAGGATAAATGAAAACTTTTAAATTTTTTCTTTTTCTGGTTTTACTGTCATTTTTTTCTTGCTCATCCCAGATGCCGGAAATTTCCCTTTTGGAACCGCGCATAGGTGTGATGGGGCAATTACTTACAATACGCGGCAAGGGCTTTGGTGAAGAGCGAAACGAGTCCTTTGTTACCATAGCCGGAATTGCGCCTACCACTTCATCCTATGTATCCTGGACGGACAACGAAATCGTAGTGAGGACTCCGGAATTTGGAGATGCCGGTTTGGTTTATGTTCACCGGGGAAGTTCTGTAAGTAACCCTGCCCTCTTTGCAAATCATTTAAATTTACCAATGGCAGCACTGGAAGATGCCGGAACAAATCCAAGGATAACTTCAATTTCGCCAAGTTCAGGTCCCATTGGCACCTTAATCACCATACAGGGAAGAAATTTCGGCTCTTCCAGGGCATCAAGCGAAGTTTACTTTACCTGGAACGGAGATTCATTCTCATCGCCTAATGAAAACTCATCCTTCATTGCAGCTTCGGAGAACGAGTTTGCATATGAGCATTGGAGCGAAAGAGAGATAAGGGTTCGTGTTCCCGATGGTGCTGTAAGCGGAAATCTTGAAATAAGAACTTCCAGAGGCAATACCCTGCCTGCTTTTTTTGACATAACAAGCTCTCTTGGTACAAAAAGTTTTCTGGAAAAAAGGAGCTTTATTGTTTCATACTCTGTTGATATAGCGGTGGAAAGGGCAGTTATGCCAAACTCACTTTTTATTTTTTTTCCACTGCCGGTTTCATCTTCTTCCCAGCGTAACTTACTTTTACTGTCAAGGGACGGAGAGCCTTTTGTAGATAATTATCAGGGAACAACTCTTTATCAGTTTTCAAATATGGGTGCAAGGGCAAGTGCAGAGTTAAGTGTTTCTTACCAGATTGATGTTTACGAAGTGGAAACAAATATCAGAACCCAAGCTCCTCCCCGTCTTAATTCTCCTTACTTAATTAACACAGTTTACACCCTGCCCTCTCCCCTGGTGCCTTCCAGTAACGATCAGATCAGGGCAAGAGCGACGGAAATAATAGCTAGGGAAACACTCCTTTTAACAAGAGCCAATAGGATTTATGAATGGATAATTGCGAACAAAAATATTTCTGTTTTTACTGATGGTATATATAGAGATGCAATTTTGGATGAAGACTTAGCTGAAGATGCATTGGAAATAATTGTGGAAGATTCCACATATAATGCCAACGACAGTGAAGAAGAAATTATAACAGAAATTACTCCTATGCAGCTTGTGTTAAATGCATTAAACGATACTGACATTACAAGCTACCAGGCTGCACTTTTATTCACTGCCCTTGCAAGAGCAGCAGGAATTCCTGCCATTCCGGTTTCCGGCGTTTTAATAGACATGGAGATGAACAGCACAAGGCATTTTTGGTCAGAGTTTTACATAGACGGCTTTGGCTGGGTTCCCGCAGACCCAAGCCTTGGCTCAGGCTCTGCGCCACCCCTGTTTAACCTTAGAGAAGATCACAGGACTTACTATTTTGGAGATCTCGATTTTAACAGAATTACCTTTTCGCGTGCAGAGCATAACCTTATGCAAATGACACCCCTGGGCAGAGTCCTAACACGCCCTCTTGAGTTTTCACTTCAAAACCTCTGGGAAGAAGCCTCCGGGGGACTTGAATCTTATTTCTCTGTATGGAGTAATGTAACTATACAGGAAATTTAGCTAAAGGAAGTAATAATGGTTACAGTAATTTCTCTTGGAGGCTCAATAGTAGCTCCGGATAAAGTTGATGAGCTGTTTTTAAAGGATTTTCTTGCTTTAATAGGAGATCTTCTTAATAAAGACGAAAAACGCCGTTTTATTTTTGTTGTTGGAGGCGGCAGTCCTGCAAGAATATATCAAGAGGCTTACCGTAACTTAAGCAAAAATCCTGATAATGATGAAGCAGACTGGATTGGCATAATGGCAACCCGCCTTAATGCACAGCTCATAAAGGCAATTATGGGAGAATGGTGTGTTCAGGATGTTGTTTATGACCCTACCAAGGTAGAACCTTTAATAGGCAGGGTACTGGTTGCTTCCGGCTGGAAGCCCGGCTTTTCTTCAGATTATGACGCTGTTATCCTGGCAGAACGCTTTCAGTCAGACTCTGTAATTAACCTTTCAAACATAGAAAAAGTATATACAGATGATCCTAAAAAGAACCCTAATGCAAAGGCAATAGACAGCATTTCCTGGGCGGATTTCACTGCCATGATAGGAGACGAATGGACACCTGGGAAAAATGTTCCCTTTGATCCTGTTGCAAGCCGTCATGCGGCAAAGATAGGTTTAAAGGTAATTTGCGCTGCAGGGAGAAATATAGCAAATTTAAAGAATATACTGGAAGGCAAGGATTTTACCGGTACAACAATTTTTTAACATTTTTTACAAAGGAGCACGTTAAATGGAACATTCAATTCTGCAAAAACACAGGTATAGTTACAAACCAAAACTGCCAAAAAATATTTCCGGTGATATCTCCAATATCAAGGTAGAACTTGGTAAAGAGACAAATTCTGTTTCTGATCAAGATGCGTTAAGGGAAATTTTTAAAAACACCTACGGTAAACCAATAGCAACTTTTGTCAGCGGAAAAAATGATAATATCAATAAACAGTTAAAAGTTGCTGTAATTCTTTCCGGCGGGCAGGCACCCGGCGGGCACAATGTTATTGCAGGCATTTTTGACGGGCTTAAAAATGCAAATCCTTCTTCGGTTTTGTATGGATTTTTATCAGGGCCACGAGGTCTAATGAACAATAAGTACATGGAGCTGACAAAAGAAATTATTGACGACTACAGAAACACAGGCGGTTTTGACATTATAGGCTCAGGCAGGGATAAAATAGAAAGCCCTGAACAGTTTGCCGCTGCCTTCGATACTGCAACAAAGCTTGCGCTTAACGCCATTGTTGTAATAGGCGGAGACGATTCAAATACAAATGCGGCATTGCTGGCGGAGTACTTTTTATCCAAGGGAAGCCCCATACAGGTAATAGGATGCCCAAAAACAATAGACGGAGATCTAAAAAACGAGCATATAGAAACTTCCTTTGGCTTTGATACTGCCTGTAAAACATACAGTGAACTTGTTGGTAACATTCAAAAAGACTCGAACAGCGGAAAAAAATACTGGCACTTTGTTAAATTAATGGGAAGATCTGCAAGTCATATCACGCTGGAATGTGCATTACAGTGTCAGCCCAATGTTGCTCTGATTTCAGAAGAGGTAGATGCAAAAAAGTCATCCTTAAGTGATGTTGTAGAAGAGATATGTAATTCTATAGTTAAAAGAGCGGAAAACAACGAGAACTTTGGAGTAGTACTAATTCCGGAAGGACTTGTGGAATTTATTCCGGACATGAAAATATTAATAGAAGAGTTAAACGATGTTATGGGTGCAAATGAAGAAGAATTTGCCAAGTTTAAAACATTTTCTGATCAGCTCTCGTATCTTGGCAAGGAGTTAAGTTTGGCATCATTTAACATCCTTAACTCCTTACCACCTGACATTGCGCAGCAGTTTTTAATGGATAGGGATCCTCATGGTAATGTACAATTTTCCAGAATAGAGACGGAAAAACTGTTAATGGGTCTTTGCCAAAAGTGCCTGGATGAGCTTAAAAAAGAAGGACGCTACAAAGGTAGTTTTTCATCTCTTGGTCATTTTATTGGCTACGAGGGAAGATGCGCCTTCCCATCCAATTTTGATGCAGATTACTGTTACTCCCTTGGTTATAGCGCCTTTATTCTGATTGCTTCCGGTCTTACAGGTTACATATCAAGTGTTAAAAATCTTGGTCTTTCTGTAGATAAATGGATTGCAGGCGGAGTGCCTCTTACTATGATGATGAATCTTGAACAAAGACATGGATCAAAAAAACCTGTTATTAAAAAAGCCCTTGTTGATCTTAATGGAGGACCTTTCAAGGAATTTTCAAGACAGCGCAAAGATTGGGCAGTTAAGACTATGTTTCACTCCCCGGGTGCAATTCAATATTACGGTCCGGAAGAAGTTTGCGATCAATGTACAAAAACTTTAAAACTTGAACTGGGAGCATAAATTATCAAAAAAATAATAAGCTGGAACGTAAACGGAATACGCGCCGCAGAAAAAAAAGATTTTGTTTCCTGGTTAAAAAATGAAAATGCAGACGCAATATGCCTTCAGGAAACAAAGGCAAGGCCTGAACAGCTTACGCCGGCACTTTTGGAGATTCCCTCCAAAGGCGGAAAAAATTACTACACATATTGGAGCAGTGCAAAAAAGGCTGGCTATTCAGGCGTGGCAATTTATTCTAAAGAAAAGCCGCTGGATATACGCACTTTGGGGATAAATGAATTCGATGATGAAGGAAGGCTGCTTCAGGCGGATTTTGAAAATTATACGTTAATTTCCGCATACTTTCCAAACTCCCAGGATGCAGGAAAACGCCTCGATTATAAACTTGCCTACTGTGATGCAATCTTAGAATTGTGCAATAAATACCGTAAGGAGAAACGAAATTTTATACTCTCCGGCGATTACAATATTGCACATACTGCAATAGATCTTGCACGTCCAAAGGAAAATGAAAATTCTGCCGGTTATTTGCCTGAAGAACGAGCCTGGATGGATACGTTCACAGGTAAGGGTTTCATTGATACTTTCAGGCATTTTCACCCGGGGGAAAAAGCTCATTATACATGGTGGTCTTACAGAGGAGGTGCAAGAGATAGAAATGTAGGCTGGCGTATAGATTATCACTGTATAAATCCGGAATTACTTGATAAAGTAAAAGCTGTAAAAATAAGGGCAGAAGTGAAAGGTTCGGATCACTGCCCCATAGAAATTTCCTTGGCATGAAAATAAGATATAACGCACCAACAGTGCTGACTTTTGCCTTTATTTGTACATTGATCCTCATTCTTTCTGAAAGTTTTAGCTGGAGCATTACGCATAACTGGTTTTCTGTACCGGGAAGGGGTGATTTTTCACCTATAAATTTACAGCACTGGCTTAGAATATTTACCCATGTGATAGGCCATGCCGGCTGGACCCACCTCGTGTCAAATATATCTATCATCCTGCTTTTAGGTCCCATTCTTGAAGAAATATACGGCACAATGTCCCTTTTAATTATGATCAGCATTACAGCCTTTATTACTGGCCTGCTCCATGCTTTTTTCTTTTCTTCCGACCTGCTTGGAGCAAGTTCTGTGGTTTTTATGATGATACTCCTTGTTTCCTTTACTAACTTCAACAGGGGTGAAGTCCCTTTAAGTTTTATATTGATTCTGGTTCTTTACCTTGGAAATGAGCTTTTTGCAGCTTTCAGGAACATTACTACAAGCGGATACAATATTTCACATTTTGCGCATATTGTAGGAGGGCTAGTGGGCAGTCTCTTTGGCTTCTTTTCACACGGAGGGCGCAGCAGGCGCTGATCTATAATCTCATCTTTTACAACATTTTCTGGAATATCTTTTCTCTTAACTGCTTTTGTATTATACTTAGCTTATGGTTAAGGAATTTCTTCCCTACGATACTGTAAGAAATAATGCCCTGAAAATGGCATATAAAATTTTTACAGATGGCTTTATTCCCAACATAATTTATGTCTCTTTAAGGGGCGGTGTCTACCTTGGAAACGTAATAAGTGAGTTTTTTAAGATAGTACAAAAAACAGTCAGCCCAGTATATTATGCTGCTGTGGTGGCAAGGTCATATACAGGAGTTCATGAATCTGAGGAAGTAAAGGTAGAAGGATGGACTTACCCATGTAATGCTTTAAGAACAGGGGATAAAATACTCCTTGTTGATGATATTTTTGACTCAGGTAAGACCATTAATCATCTTGCCAAAATTATCATGACAAAGGGTATTCCCCGTAAAGATATTAAGATAGTTGTTCATGATTACAAGTATTTTTACGATAAACCTGTTCAATATGAAATACAGCCGGATTACTGGTGCAGAAAACACGACCTTTCTGTAAAAGATGAACCTATCTGGATACATTATTCAAGCCATGAGCTAGTTGGATTAACAAAAGAAGAACTTGAAGAACATTATTACAAGCACGACGACGAACTAAGAGAGGTTCTTCAAATGATGTACAAGGAAAAAAATAATACATGATAAAGAAAATTCTACTGTCTATAATTATTTTTTCCGCCAGTACTGCTCTTTTTGCTCAGGTCTTTTTTTCAACAGATATTACAAGCGGGGTTTTCTCAACTGACCAAAGACCTTACTTTTATCTTCATGGCCCGGGCTGGTTAAAAATAATTGTAGACGGAAGAGAACTTTACTGGGGAAGGGGTCCAGCATATCCGGAACTGGGAGTAGCCCAGGGTGAGGCACGCTCGTTTAATATAAGTGCAGAATACTATACCCACGACAATATACTTGTAGAATCCCATTCCTGGTATATTTTTATTGACAAGATAATTCCCCCTCCCCCTGTTATAGAGTATCGTAACAGTCAGGCAGGAATGGGATTTTACCAGGTAGAGGGCAAGGCGGATACCGTTCAAAGAGCATGGGCGGATTTAGGTGAGGAACTTTTTTTCTTCCAGAACTTAAGCCGCTCTCATATACATCCACATATATCTTTCCCTGCATTGGTCTGGGCAGAGGATCAGGCGGGAAATACATCACTTCCGGTTGGAGATTTTCTTGAAATTTCTTTGGTAAATATTGATAATCCGCTGCCGGGTATTTGGCTTAACAGGCAGGTCTTAATTGTTTCCGGAATAGAAACAGAAAATGTGTACTGGACCAGTGACGGCTCTGATCCTCTTACCCCCGGTGGCAGCGGCGAATTATACCAGGGACCTGTCTTTATTAATAAGGACGGGAATGTAACAATAAGAATTGCATGGCAGGATAGACATGGAAAGGCCATGTATGAACGCGTGGATTATTTTGTTAACCCCTACAGTACAGTGCCGGACTCACTGCTCCATTTTAGCATGGCAGAAGAATATCCTGTCAGATCTGATCTTTCTTTAGAAGTTCCCGATTATTGGCAGTGGGCTCTTGATAACAACTCCCATTTAATGACATTTGGAAATGTTATCCCCGAAAGCACTGCTTCAATTTTGGAAGATGGTGCAATTACACTAAGACCCATAGACAATGTAAAGAGAACTGTTGCTGTTCATCTAAGTGAATCTCAAAATGAAGGTGTCTACAGATTTGCCTATTTTCTGGAAGGAGAAACTAGTCCCGCATTTATGGGAAATTTAACTCCGCCTACAAACCGCTCTTATGCCATGTTTGGCGACTATATACTTTACTCAGCCCCCGCCTATTTTGAAGGTCTACCTTTTTCTGAAGCAGATTTTTCCATAGCGCCCTTAAGAATGCTGTCGGCGGAAAGGAGTCGGCTTATTGTCTGGCCGGAAACAAGAGGGGACATTTACTTCTCCTGGGGCGGCGCATGGTTTAAGGGAGAAAACCATCTCCCTGTATTTCCGGAAGGCGGCTCGCTATTCTGGGTTTTGTTTGAAAGTGATGTAGAAAATCCAGATCTCCCCATGCCCTATTACGGACCTTTTATAACAAGTATTGAAAGCCTCCCTGTAAGCAGTGTAAGAACAAGCGGACGTATAGCTTACCGTAACTATGATGCAAACAATATTCAAAACTGGGTTTATGTTTCCCCGCTTATTAATTATACACCTGGTGTTATATACAACAGCAATTTTAACTCAAGTGACGGAGAAGATCTTGTCTGGGCTTTTATTTCCATGGGAGGAAGAATTCTTGAACAAGAACGCCGTGATCTACTTCCACCTCTTGCACCCATTGTAAATGGCCTGCCTGCCGGAGACTGGACAAGGGGACCTTTAAATTTGGAAATACTTCCAACAGAAGAAAACTCAAACGTATTTTTGAATGTACGTCTTGTTTACCCATCCGGCGAAATAGAAGTATTAAGCAGTAACAGCATAATGGAAGTATCAAGCTCCTTGGAGGATATTGCCTCTGTCTATGTGGAAGCATATCAAATTGACTCATCGGGAAATAAAGGACCTGTTTTGGAAAGGAGATTTATTCTTGATCCAAAAACAATTTATGTTTCCATGCTTCCCTTAATTCATTCTCCGGATCCCGGTGAACTAGGAGGTATGGATAATCCCTTTACTTCTCTTGAAGATGCTTTAAATTATGCACTAAGAAACAGCATAAATGACATTAACCTTTCTGGTACCCTTGAACTAAACCGAAATGTTTACATCTCAGGAGATTTGCGCATAACAGGTGACTGGTACAGTGGAGATACAGATAATCGTGCAATTATTATTACATCATCCAACTCTCAAATTTACATAGAAGACGGCTCTAATGTCAGCATAAGGGGAGTCCGGCTCTTAAGGGGAGGCGGCAATTCCCGCCTTTTTAACATAGAAGACTCATACCTGGAGATTTACGATTCTGTTATAAATATAATGAGCCAGGAACAAGTAAGAGACAGCATATTCTATGCAAGTAACAGCAACATAGATATATATAATACCCGCATTCAGTTAACGGGGGATTATACCCTTATTTTTGATTTAAAGGATTCTACTCTTAACTTAGGTGACTGTAATTTCCTTGTTACAGGTGAAAGAACTTCTACACTATTTAAGCTCCTGGATTCCAGGGGAGTTTTTAACAATTTTAACTTTACTTCTTCTGCCAATGATTATGCTTCCATACTGGAAGGGGAAGCTTCAGAAATTGTTTTTTATGAAGGAAGCATGTACCTTAATGCAAGGGATACCAGTGCTCTTTTTTTGAATAACTCTTCCTGTGTAATATTCAGATCTCATATAGAAATGGACAGTATTTTTTCTGCAAGAGCCATAGATGTTAGGGGCTTTTTCCCGCTTATTCAGGAAAGCACCTTTATCTCAGGCGGCAGTTCCGCTAGATCAGAAGTTTTTTCCTTAACCGAAGCGGCAGTGTCCATTACGCCTGATGCAGAGGGAAATACATTCATTGGCTTTACCCATCTTATGCCCGGCAGACCTTTTGAGTAATAGCAGCTATACTGATATCCTTATCTGCGGTATAGATGAAGCCGGGAGAGGTCCGCTTGCAGGTCCGGTATCTGCCGCTGCTGTAATATTACCTTATAATTTCCCTTTGGACCTTCTTAATGATTCAAAAAAAATTATAGCGCATAGACGTGAAGAAATTAAAAATGAAATTATTAAATCATCCCTTGCCTGGGGTATAGGATGGGCAGATGCATCAGAAATTGATGAAATTAATATATTAAAAGCCAGTTTACTTGCAATGAAGAGAGCTTACATTGCACTAGAAAATAATTTCAATGAAGTAGTTGCCTCAAGAAAAATTAATGCAATTATTGACGGCCTTTATACTCCGGATATAGACATACCCTGTTCACCTCTTGTAAAAGCAGACAGTAAAGTTCCCGCGGTAATGGCAGCTTCAATAATGGCAAAAACAGCCAGGGATCGCATAATGGATTATTATGCGATTTTTTTTCCGAACTACAGCTTTACTAAACATAAGGGATATCCTACAAAAGCACACAGGGAAGAAATAATGCTTTATGGTTCTTCTCCCATTCACAGGAAGAGCTTTTCTGTGAAAAAGACTTAACTACTTTTTTCTTACAATAACTCTTTTCTTTACAGGTCTGTCGCTGCGCGCTCTGTCGCTGCGCGGTGCTCTGTCACTACGAGGTCTGTCGCTTCGTGGAGCTCTGTCACTGCGCGGTGCTCTATCGCTTCGCGCTCTGTCGCTTCGCGGTGCTCTGTCGCTACGCGGTCTGTCGCTGCGCGGTGCTCTGTCGCTGCGAGGTGCTCTGTCGTTGCGCGCTCTGTCACGCGGAGGCGAATCAAAGTTTCGCGGTGCTCTGTCGCTTCGTGGCGTTCTATCGCTACGCGCTCTGTCGCTTCGTGGCGCTCTGTCGCTGCGCGCTCTGTCGCTGCGCGGCGGTTTACTAAAGGCATCTTTGCTGCTCTTTTTACCGCGCTTTTGTTCTCTTTGCTCTTTTTCCATAACTTTTAAGGCTTCGTCAAAACCCTGTAAAAATTCCTGGAGATCCTCTGCAAAAAGAATAACCGATTGCCTGTCAAAACCACCTTCATCCTTGTTCTTGCTTTCTACAATGTTAAGATATAAATCTCCCAAACGGTTTTCCTTAACATTAAAAAAATAAGTTCTGTTTGGAAGGGATACTTTTGTTGAAAAAACCTCTCCTCTAATACCCATAATAACTCCTAAGTAAGCCGCTTTTAGCGGCGACGTAAATCGAACACCACCTTTGGTGGTGATAACTCCTAAGTAAGCCGCTTTTAGCGGCGATGTAAATCGAACACCACCTATATAGTGTTCCTATCTGCTTCCAGCACCATCTGTCTTTGCCAATTAATCAAAAAATTATATAATTCTAAATCATCAGAATCCGCCATTATCCTAAAAACTTTTTCAGTTCCCGAACCCCTCATCCATATATAAGAAGAGGCAAGTGTATCATAGTCATTCTTAAAAAATTCAATTTTTAAGCCCCCTCTTTTTGCTTCCCCAAAACTGTTAATATTACGATTCTCATTCATGCCAATATACGAAATTGCCTGCCATCTTGCAATAGCATATTTTTTATTTAATATTAAACTGTTCTTTTCCCATTCCCTTAAAAATATGTCCTGATACCTTTCTTTTAGCAATGCATGATCTTCAGTTTTTATATTCAAAACTGCTTCTTCAGTATATGCTCCGGTGGAATGGTAAACAGGTAATGTGTTAATTATATCTTCAAGAGTAAAATTTTTATTGAACTTTTCTTTTTGGCCCGATAATTCACACCACTTCTTAAAAAGTCCTGGATTATTTTCATCTTCATCATCAATTAAAAGAAGTTTTAAAATTGATGTAATGGTATTTAAGGGATCCCTGACAGATGCCGGGTAAATAATGGTCCCGCCGGAAGAACCTTCTCCAAGTATCTTAACAGTGTAAGATTCATTCCGTAATTTTCGCGCAAGTCCTACTACATTTGCTTCACCTACTTCAGCTCTAAAAACATCTATTCCATAAACGGCTGCAATTTTATCTACCCTTAAAGAGGAAGGATCGTTAAGAACAACTGCTGTTTTTTTCCCTCTTAATTCTCCTGTTTTATACAGAAAGGCAAATTCTGCAAGGCATGCAAGTGCAAATACTTCCTGAGCATCAAGGATTCTAGTTTCCCCGCTGCTTATAACAAGGTTACCCCTGTCTCCATCACAATCCGGAAGATAACCCATAATAAACTTTGGATCTCTTTTATTTAATTCATCAAGAAAAAGCCTGCATGGTTCAAGGGATATTCCTTCAGGGACTATTCTGTGTACGATTTCACCTGGCTTGTCATTAATCGCCTTAAAATCTATACCCAAAGATGTAAAAAAATCTCTGTCTATGGACATGCTTCTTGCAGAACCGTTAAAGTCAACTGCAAAACCTATTTTCTTTCTTTTTAGGGCATCTTGTAAATTATGTAAAAAAATTTCTGCTTTATTTTTATCCTGTGAATTTGAAATTAACTCCAGGGTAAAATCCCGATAAACTTTTAATGCAAGAGCTTTATTCTGTTTAACTGAGTTATAGATATTGTCAACTTTAGCTTTATCAATACTTTCCAAAATTGAAAGTAAGATTTTATCCCAATTATCAAGACCGGTATGCTCATTAAAAGCAGATAATATTAATGCATTTTCTTCCGCCTGAATTACTCCACCATCATTTAAACCAAACTTAAGACCGTTATGCCCAATAGGGTTATGGCTTGCAGAAATGTAAATAAAGCCGCTTGTCTCTTTCTCTCTTGCTGCAAGAGCCATAATTTCCGGAGCAGCACTTATGCCTATGTAAAAGATTTCTATGTCAAGAGCGATGAGCATGCGTATTACAGCATCTGTAATTGCGCTTCCTGTAGGACGGGTATCCCTTCCAATAATGATCTTTCCATTTAAAAATGCTTTTTTCTTAATAAATTCAACAAAAACCCTGGCACTTAATGCCGCAATTGCCCTATGAAAAGGAGAAATTTGCTCTTCTTTGGATTCATCGTTGCCGTTTAGGGCAAAAACACCCCGCCAGCCGGACGCAGAGAAAATAATTTTGGAAATTGCATAGGCCAAGCTGTCCATAAAAATGAAGTATAGCCTTAATTTTAATTTAGTACAATCATTCAGGGTGTAATTACAAAGCTATATTACAACCGTATTAACAAAAGACAAAAAAAGCAGTATTATAACTTAAATGAATGTATATGTAGATCACAATGCAACAACTCCCCTAAAAAGGGAAGTAAAGTCTTATATGCTGGATAACATGGATATTTTTGGAAATGCCTCCAGTATGCACAGTAATGGTCGTCTTGCAAGGTCAAAAATAGAAGAAGCACGCAGTCAGGTTGCATCTCTTATAGGCGCAGAAGAGGACGAAATAATTTTCAGCTCCGGCGGATCAGAATCCAACAATACCCTCTTTGAAACCATGAGACGTCTTGCAGCAAACAAAGACGGCACAATTTTGCAGGAAGGAAAAAGAGAAATAGTAATTTCCTCCATTGAGCACCCCTGTGTTTTAAATTCTGCCCTTTTTACTGAAAGCCTTGGCTACAAAGTGCATATAGTTCCCGTGGATAATAATGGAAAATTAAATATAGCAAAGTATAAAGAAGCACTAAACGAAAACACTCTTTTTGTTTCTATAATGATGGCGAATAACGAAATTGGCACAATTCAGGATATTAAGGAAATAGTATCTTTAGCAAAGGAAAAAGGCGCACTGGTACACAGCGATGCAGTACAGGCTGCGGGAAAAATTTCTGTTAAGGTAAAAGAACTTGATATAGATTACATCAGCATTTCTGCCCACAAGATTTACGGTCCAAAGGGAGTCGGAGCCCTTTACTTAAAAAAATCCAAAGGGAAAAAAAATCCCCTGCTTCCTTTAATTCACGGTGGTCATCAGGAAGACGGGCTTAGAGCAGGCACTTACAACAATCTTGGAATCCTTGGTTTTGGCAAGGCAGCTTCTTTGGCTTTATCAGATTTGGATATGTATAGGGAAAATACATCTATGTTAAAAGATGTACTAAAAACAGGCCTCATTGATACTATTCCCAATATCAAAATAAACGGTCATCCAAGTGAATCACTGCCCAATACCCTCAATGTATCGTTTCCGGGGGCTGAGGGAGAGGCTATACTTTTATCCATGGACATGCAGGGAATAGAAGCATCCACCGGTTCTGCCTGTGCATCGGGGAGTCTTGAACCCTCTCATGTGTTAACTGCAATAGGCCTGGAACCTGATTTTGCACACAGCTCCATTCGCTTTAGTCTTGGTTTTAATACAAAAGAAGAAGATATAGACTATATTTTAAAGACACTGCCGCCTATCATTCTTAAATTAAGAGCAATGTCTACAGTTTAGGATTTAAATCAGCGTTGCTGAAAATTATTATCTTAGCAAAAGGAAATTATATATGTCTGACTGGATATATTCAGAAATAGTAAAAGAGCACTTTATGAATCCCAAAAACGTACTTATGGAAGATGAATCTACTTTCAATTCCAATGGCAGAGGCATGACAGGGAATATAAAATGCGGCGACCAAATGCTTATGCTTTTGAAAATAGAAAACGACACAATAAGCGATTTAAGATGGAAGACATATGGCTGCGCCAGTGCCATTGCATCAACAAGCATGCTTTCTGAAATCGTTAAGGGCATGAACATAAAGGACGCTTACGAAATTCGCCCGGAAGACCTTGTAAAAAAACTGGGGGGGCTCCCTGATTTCAAAATACACTGTTCTGTGTTAGGTGACAAAGCCTTAAGGGCGGCAATTGACGATTACCTAAAGAAAAACGGGAGAGAGGGAGAGTTAAAGGAAACAGCATTAGAGCTCTGCTCCTGCCTTGGAATTACCGACAAGGACATAGAGACTGCCTTTAAAAACGGTTCAAGAAACTGGGAGGATCTTCAGATGGCAACAAAGGTAGGCACTGTCTGCGGAAGCTGTAAGGTCAAGGTTATGGAACTTCTTCATAGTCTTGAACATATTTACGGAGAATAAATCGCCTAATGAGCCAAAATTTAAAAGCAAGGCTTAAACTTATTAACAGGACTTTGGGTAAAGAAAAAAAAACTCAAATTCCAGCAAAAGAAGAAGCTGTTTTTAACGTAGGAATTTGGCAGGGTTGGGAAGAAATTGCTCCTTATGTATTAAGAAAAGATATAGAACATAAACTGCCTTCTTTTAATAAAAAGCTTCCGGAATCTCTTGCAATAATAATTCCTGACCTTCTTGAGGCTTTTCTTATTAATAAAGAAAGAGTTCCAGACCTTAATGAAATTCTTTTTTTTGATCTTGAAACTACAGGTCTTTCCGGAGGGGCCGGAACTATTGCTTTTTTGGCTGCCTTTGGGCGCTTTACAGATCAGGGCTCTTTAAAAATTACACAATACCTGCTTTTGGATTATCCCGGCGAATGTGACTTTATAGAAGCTGTAGTATGCGAAATTTCTGAAACACCGCTTCTTGTTACATATAACGGAAAAAGTTTCGATTCTCAAATTTTGCTTAACAGATGCCTTATGAACAGAATAAAAGCACCTTCTTACTATCACGGTGACCTTTTACATCCTGCAAGAAGGCTATGGAAAAATATATTGCCTAGCTGTTCACAGGCTGTAATTGAAACTTCTATACTAGGTCTTGACAGGACTGATGATGTAAGCGGTGCCATGGCACCGGAAATCTGGTTTTCTTTTTTAAGAAGCAAGGAAAATACTGAACTATTAAAAATATGTTTACATAACGAAAAGGATATTTTTGGACTAACAGGTATTTTTATTGCAATGACAAAAATAGCAGATAATCCCTTTAGTGAAGATAACATTCTTTTTGACAAAGAAGCTTTAGCAATTTACTGGGAAAGCACAATAAGGAAAAATCCTTTAGTATTTACTCCAGAAGAAGCGAATATGGGAGAAGAACTTTTAATAAGGGCGGCTAACATGGGCGGCACAAAAGCCGCATACTGGCTCTCTTTTTTATACTTTAAAAAAGGTATGGATAAAGAGGCGCGTAAATTATTGCAGGGCATAAAGAACGATTATAGAGCCCTTAAGGCACTTGCAATAGACGCAGAGTGGCGTCTTTGTGATTTTAAACTCGCTCTAAAATATGTTAATAAGGCATTTTCGCTTTCTGAAATAAACAACAAAGATATGGAAGATATGGAAAACCGACGTTTACGCCTTGAGAAAAAGGGAGGGTAAAAATGCATGCAATAGAAAAAATAATGGCAAAATCAGCAGGTCTTGATCATGTAAAAACAGGAGAAATAATAAATGCAAAAGTAGACTTTGCCGAAGCAAATGACATCTATCTTCAAACAATTACTTCATTTAAAGAAATGGGCGGCAAGAAAGTCTGGGACAGGGAAAAGTTCGCCTTTGTGTTTGATCATTATGCGCCATCCCCAACCATACTGGCAGCCAAGATACATAAAGAAATGAGAGACTTTGCAAAAGAACAGGAGCTAAAATATCAC
>Ga0099364_10004560_pt1 | contig 20966 bp, 17 predicted proteins | sample TergutTh196P3_FD_73070 | JGI IMG/M metagenome (GOLD analysis project Ga0099364, IMG submission 73070) | Microcerotermes parvus P3 segment gut microbial communities from Pointe-Noire, Republic of the Congo - Th196 P3 | ecosystem: Host-associated > Arthropoda: Insects > Digestive system > Gut ... | reverse complement strand
TATCATTAACGCGCCGATCATGGTACAATCCCCACGTATTCAGGTATTGAGTTTTTGAGGCATTGAGTTTTCCCCATGGGGCCGGTGCGCCCTTGGAGGCCCGACAACAGCCTGAATCCAACAATATAGACACAGAAAACCGTGATTGTCCTGCCGGACGGTTGCGGCTTTTTTTGTGCCTGAAAACATTTTATTTAAGGAGGCAGAACCAATGAGCGAACAGACAAACCCATTTGAAGCGGCCATGCAGGCATTCGGAGACGGAAGCGGCCATTTCAAAGCAGCCGCCGATTTATTCGGCGAAACGCCACTAATGCCGGCGGCGCCGGCATCCGCGCCCGTCAGCCCGCAGGCAACGAACCCGCCCGAGGAGCCGGCTGCGGAGCAGCCCGAAGCCATGAGCGATACGCAGCCCGAAGCGCCAAGCATAAACCTCGGGGATCAGCCCTGCGCCGCAAACCCGTTCGATGAACCGGAAGAAGCCGAAAGCGCGGCAGGGCCCGAGCCGGCCGCCGCCCCCGCGAAAGAAATCAACGGGGGCCCATTGAGCCTCCCCGTAGCAGACGAGGCGAAGGACGAGCCAGAGGAAATCGCAAACCCGATCGCAACCGCGATGGAGGAGCAGGACAAGGCTGAACAGGCTTCCATTTTCGCAAAGCCGCCTATATTCGAGTACGGCGCGGTCAAAGAGCCCGTCGGGAACCCCGAGCAGACCTTCGAGGACTTGCGCATTGCGAAAGCCGACGACTTCCCGGAGCTTGAGGATGGCATCCGAGTCTCGTGGGACGTAAAGTACGGCAGAATAAGCAAAACCGTCCCGACGCCAAAAAAGACGAAGATTGGCGAGTACAAAAAAACCATCGAAACGTCAAAGGAATTTATGGACGCATTGAAAAAGGACAAAGACAAGTCGCCCGACTGCATCATAAAGCCGAGGGTGACCGCCCAGAGCAAGGGCGAACGGATGCCCGCGTACAAAGGCGTATTCACGAGCCTTGAGGAGGCTGAGGCAGGCGGCAAGGTCATAAGCATCGTCCCTGGCAGGGACGGGAAAGTATATGAAATCAGACGCGAGGAAATGGGCACGTTCATCACGCCCGTCAGTGGGCGCAAGGAATTGTCGGACATTAAGGCCGGGTTCGCCCCGGCCCTGCCCCTCATCCCGCGCGGGTTGCTGCTTGAAGTCATCAGCTTTTTCCGTTCGCTCTTGTGTGACGGGGAATGCTACGAGGCAATCGTGAATGTCTACCGTAATATGTAAAATTTTGCTTGCTTTTTGCAAAACGGCGATACAGCAAAATGCAAACAGCAGAACAATCAAACGCCTTGCAAATATAGGTTATAATCGTTGTCAATCACATAGACATACTGAACAAGGGTTGCGGGTATAGCGATATCCCCCTTGACCCAGTCGACGGCCATGAACCTTCTGGCGTTTGCGTCGTACATGCGGGCCCTTGCGTAGTAGACCCCCAGCATTTGGTCGTACATATGGCCGGTGTATTCGGTGACGAGGTCGAGCTCGCGCTGGCCGAGGCGCAGGACGGGCTTCATCGTGGGGGCGCCCCACTGGTCGTAGGCGACGAAGCTCGCCACCTTGCCGTCCACGTTGTCGGAGAGGTACTGCGTGCTGCCGAGCCTGTCCTGGTGGTACCAGAGCTTGACGACTCGCTCCGCGCCGTTCGGGTAGGAATACGTCTGCGCTATGTCGCCGACCCCGTTGGGGATGCCGTAGATTACGGCGTTGTGCTTGGTGTGCCCGTCGTAAACGTAGCGGTACGTCAGGCCGGCGTTGCCGCTTTCGTGTTCCATGATAACATTTTTCAGCGGGCTTGTGTAGTCCAAAACGTAATCTTTGTGTATGACCGCGAATTTGTTGTGTATCGTTGGCACCGCGCCGCCGGCGGTGCCGCCAGTGGCGCGTCCCGTAGCCCATCGTTCCGACGGTACCCGTCAGTCGGTTGAGCGCGTCGTAAGCAAGTATTTTTCCCGTCACCCTTCGAACGAAAAAATCAGGGTTTATTTTTTTGAATAACGTGGTATAATACGTTATTCAACACATTATTCAACATTCAGCGCCGGCGCCCGCCGGCCGTGATAGGAGGAACCCGGAATGGGAAAAGGAACATTTTACATATCCACCCCAATCTACTACCCGTCAGACAAACTGCACATAGGGCACACGTACTGCACGGTGGCCGCGGATGCAATGGCGAGGTATAAGCGAATGCGCGGATATGACGTCATGTTCCTCACCGGGACGGACGAACACGGAATGAAAATCGAGGAAAGCGCCAAGGCCGCCGGAGTGACGCCCAAGCAGTTCGTCGATGAGATAATTTGCGGAAAAGGCGGAATACTCGACCTGTGGAAGCTGATGAACATCTCATACGACCGCTTCATCCGCACGACCGACGACTACCACAAGGAATCGATACAAAAAATATTCCGCGCGCTCTACGATAAGGGAGACATATACAAGGGCATGTACAAGGGCCTGTACTGCACGCCTTGCGAGTCGTTCTGGACGGACAGCCAACTTGAAAACGGAAAATGCCCGGACTGCGGGCGCGACGTCAATTATGCGGAGGAAGAAGCATATTTCTTCCGCCAGTCAAAATATGCGGACAGGATAATCGAACTGATCTCGAACTATCTGGAACCGCCGTCGCGCGTCAACGAAATGATGAACAACTTCCTCATCCCGGGGCTAGAAGACATCTGCGTATCGCGGACGACGTTCAAATGGGGGATACCGGTCGACTTTGACCCGGACCACGTCGTATACGTTTGGGTCGACGCCCTCTCCAACTACATCACCGCATTGGGGTACGGGAACGGCAAATACGACGACTATGAAAAATACTGGCCGTGCGACGTGCATTTCGTCGGGAAGGAAATAGTGCGGCTTCACTCCATCTTGTGGATCGCCATGCTGATGGCGCTGGAGCTGCCGCTGCCGAAAAAGGTTTTCGGGCATGGTTGGCTGCTGTTTGGCGGAGACAAAATGAGCAAATCGAAAGGCAACGTTAAAGACCCGGAAATACTCGCGGGACGCTACGGCGTGGACGCGCTGCGGTTTTTCCTGTTGCGCGAGTTCACATTCGGCGCGGACGGGAACTTCACGAACGAGCTTTTGATATCGCGGATAAACTCAGACTTGGCCAATGACATCGGCAACCTCGTTTCGCGCACGGTGGCGATGATCGACAAGTATTTTGGCGGCACATTGCCAAAAGAGCACGTCAGCGGAGCGGAGGACGAAGAACTCATAACGGCGGCCTGCGGCCTTACTTTAGCGTACGAAGGCCATATGGAAAAATACGCTTTCCACAATGCGCTCGCCGAGATTTTCAAAGTTTCGTCGCGGGCAAACAAATACATTGATGAAACAGCCCCGTGGGTGCTGGCAAAAGACGACGGCAACAGGGGCAGGCTTGCGGCGATCCTGTATAATCTGCTGGAAAGCATCAGGATATGCACGATCATGCTTCAACCGTTCATACCTGATTCATGCGAAAAAATCTTCGGGCAAATCGGGGCGGCGGACGGCCTCACGGAATACGGAAGCGCGGCCTCGTTCGGCGCCCTGCCAAAAGACACCACGGTGAAAAAAGGCGAAATAATCTTCCCCCGCCTCGACATGGAAAAAGAACTAGCAGAATTGAGAGGCTAGAGGAAAGAGGAAAGTGGAAAGTGAGCGATGGATATTATGGGACAAAATCGTCAATGAAAACAGTCATTATCGTATACTCAAAACACGGATGATGCACAAGAAATGCGATAAAAAGTCAACTTTCCACTCTCCACTCTCCTCTCTCAACTCTCAACTCTCAACTCTCAACTCTCAACTCGGCAAACGCGCCCGCGTTTGCCGTCAAGGAGGTAAAGCATGACGATAATCATGTCATTATTCCTTGGGCTTGTCCAAGGAATAACGGAGTTTCTTCCTATCTCAAGCTCAGGGCATCTGTCAATAATGCAAAACATTTTTTCGCTCAACTATTCCGAGGATGACCATTTTCTCTTCACGGTCTTCCTGCATCTGGGCACGCTCGTTTCAATTATTTTCGCTTACAAGAAAGAAATAAAGGCTATGATATCGGACAGCATTACGTTTCTGAGAATGAGGTCGGATACCGATTCTGACGAGCCGGTCGTGATGAAGCCTCCCGCAAGGGCGTTGCTGTTTGTAATCATAGGGACTTTGCCGTTGTTCATCGCGCTGATATTCATGAGAAGCCTAAGCAGGCTGTTTTTCAACGTCGGGTTCATCGGTTTTGCCTTGTTGGTCACCGGAGGGTTGCTGTATGTGTCCGACAAGCTCATCACCAAAGGGAACAAGACAGAAAAAACAATGACGCTGACAGACGCTTTAGTCATTGGTTTTGCGCAGGCCGTGGCGGTCGTTCCTGGCCTGTCGCGCTCCGGCACGACCATTGCCGTGGGCCTTTCCAGGGGACTGAGCGGGAGCTTTGCCGTGCGGTTTTCATTGCTGCTGTCGATTCCGGCGGTCGTCGGCGCCACCATAGCGGCGCTGTTTGACGCGATAAGGAGCGGCATTGTCTTCGCTTACCTGCCCGCATACCTTGTCGGGTTCGTCATCGCGGCGGTCACCGGCTTCTTTGCGATACAACTGATAAGGAGGCTTATCAGCAAGGGCGGCTTTGGAAAATTCGCGTACTACTGCTGGATCGCCGGCGCCTTGACAATAATAATGTCGTTCATAATCAGGGATTAAGGATTAGAAAAAAGATGTAACTACTCAGAAGCCCTCGTCTTTGCGAGCCGCAGCGAAGCAATCCAGTCCCTTTTGCACCGATTGTTATGTTTCTTTCTGGATTGCCACGTCGCTTTGCTCCTCGCAACGACGAAACTGTGAGATTTGCGATACCTCCTGAGTAGTTACAAAAAGATTAGGAATTAGGAATTAGGAATATGTCGCAGACTGGCCGCAAAAAACCCTCACCGGTAAAAAATAATTCAAAAAGCCCTGCGCGCCCGAATCAGAGCGCCGCGAAAACCCCGCGCCGACGCGAGGTTATGGCTGCCGTGTGTTTTCTTTTATCGGTATTCACGTTCATTGGATACTGGAATTCCGACGGCGTGTTCATAGGCTTTTTTTGCGGGCTGGCAAAAGGGCTCGTCGGACACGGGTTTTACGCCATACCGCCCGTGCTTCTGATTTGCGCGATGATACTGACATTCCACAGGGGCAGGCCGGTTCGCTTCAGGGTTGTTTGCATGCTTCTGCTGACCGTGGTTGCCGGTTCGCTCATACATCTGTTCACAAATGAAGCGGAATACGGAATGTCGTTCGGAATGCTTGCGGAACTGTGGAATGACGGAAGAGAGCTTAACGCAGGGGGCGTCGTAAGCGGTTTTCTCTCTGAGCTTTTCAAGTGGCTGTTTGCCAAGGCAGGGGCGGCCATAGTCTTTATCTGCGCGGCGGTTTTTCTGCTCTTGTCGGCATTCAACAGGACGATCGCCGGCATGGTCGACTCAATCAGGAACCGCGAGAGGCGCGAATACATTCCGGAGCCGGAACCGGAGCCTGAACCGCAAACACAGACACAGCAACCACTTACATACTCGCAAAAACGGGCGGCGGCGGCGATGCGGCAGAAGCAAAAAAGGGCCATCGACATCCCGCTTGACGACGAGGCCGGCCCTCCCGCGCCGGACTATCCCCCCACGCGCAAAAAGGGGCATCTCTTTAAAAACTCTCCGCGCGTGAAAACTCCGGATGAGCTTCTGGCGGAATATACGCGCGAAGATGACGAACCCGTAAACAATGAGCCCGTAAACAATGAACCCGTAAACAATGAACCCGAGCGCGATGAGCCGGAAGAAGAAATAGAGGATCTTCCGCTCGACATCCCGTTTATGGAGCCTAAACGCAGCCTTGCCCTGGCAAAAGAACCACAGGAAGGGAGAGCGAAGCCCGAGCCAGAGCAAACGGAAGCGCCGCCTGACGTCAAAAAGCCGCCGAAGGCGATAGAGCCGATGGAACCGATTGAGCCGTTCAAGGCTGCAGCCGCCGGTGCCGCATACGCATATCCGCCGATTGAGCTTCTTGCCGCCGGGTCGCCGAAATCGCAAGGCCGCGACGAAGGCGAGGTGCGGCTCAACTCCGAGCGGCTTGAAGCCGCGTTCCGCAGCTTCGGCGTGAACGTAAGCATTTCAAACACGACCCGAGGCCCTGCGGTCACCCGTTACGAAGCGGAGCTTGAAGCGGGAATTAAGCTCAGTAGGCTGACCGGCCTGGCCGACGACATAGCGCTTTCGCTTGGGACGAGCGGGGTCCGCATCGCCGCAATGCCGAACAAAATATCGACGGTCGGCATCGAGGTGCCGAATAAGGTCATAAGCACAGTGAACCTGCGGACCATTATCGAATCGCGGGAATTCGAGCAAGCGAAATCCAAGCTGACCTTCGCCGTGGGCATGGACATATCCGGTGTAGCCGTGGTCGGAAACATCTCGAAACTGCCGCATATGCTGGTTGCCGGCACGACGGGCTCCGGCAAATCGGTCTGCCTGAATTCGATTATCCTGAGCATACTGTACAAAGCGAAGCCTGAGGACGTGCGCTTCATAATGATCGACCCGAAAATGGTCGAATTCAAAGTATACAACAGCATACCGCATCTTTTGGTGCCGGTCGTGACCGACATCAAAAAAGCGGCTGGGGCGCTGCAATGGGCAGTTGTTGAAATGATGAAGAGGTACGCCCTTTTCGCGGATACGAACGCGCGGGACATCGAAGGGTATAATCAGATAGCCGGAAAATCGGACGAGGGCGAAGCGCTTCCGCAAATAATTATCGTCATTGACGAGCTTGCCGACCTTATGATGATGGCGGCAAAAGAAGTTGAGGAATCTGTCTGCCGCGTCGCGCAGATGGGCCGCGCCGCCGGAATTCACCTGGTCATCGCCACTCAAAGCCCACGTGCGGACGTGATAACCGGCCTGATGAAAGCAAACATCCCGTCGCGCATCGCGCTGAAAGTCTCTAGTGCCCTGGAGTCTCGGATCATACTCGATGCCGGCGGCAATGCGGATAAACTGGTCGGCAACGGCGATATGCTATACGCGCCGATAGGAGCCACCAAACCTATGCGGGTGCAGGGCACATGGGTGTCGGACAAAGAGTGCGAAAGCGTCGTCAGCTTCATTAAGAAAAGCGGCGAGTCGCAGTATTCCGAGGAAGTCATGGACGAAATTGAAAAGGCCGCCGCCGAAAAATCCCCCGGCGAAAAATCAAAAGATGAGCAGGATGAAAGCGATTACGACGAACTGCTCCCGCAAGCGGTCGACGTCATATTCGAAACGGGGCAGGCATCCGTGTCAATGCTCCAGAGGCGTCTGAAACTCGGATACTCGCGCGCGGCGAGGATTGTCGATCAGATGGAACAAATGGGCGTGGTCGGGCCGTTTGAAGGGTCGAAACCGCGCGCCGTGCTCGTTTCCAGGGAACAATGGAGGCAAATGCAATACATCACCGGAAACGCGCCGCAGGACAGCCTGCCTTTTGATCGGGCCATATCCGTTTCGCATGATGGCTATGAAGACGGCAACGGCGGCGACGGTGACAGTGACGAGGATGGTGACGACGACAGCGACGGGGATGAAATGTTCTAAAACAACAACTAAAAATTCTAAAATCGACACGGATATGATAGATTTTATTCATGTATTTGCCGCCACGTTCCCTGAACGGGCGGCAAAATATTTTTTGTAAACAATCGGCGCGGACGGAATCCGCCGCAAACTGCGCCGCAACTCGCTTTTTCCTTAAATCGGCTTTCGGAGGGGGGCCGGTTTTTATTTGGTGAAGAATTGTGAAGAAAATGTGAACAAAACGATTTGTTTCGGGAAAAAACACTGGCAAATGGCAAAAATCAGTGTCAATTCTATGAGAAAAACAAGCGCGGAAAAAGATACAATTCATTACGCGCCTGTAATTGACTAGCCGAAAACCCGCCTTTATACTCCAAAACATTAGGATCATTTCACGTTGAATTTTTATGCATTGCCGGAGGAAGGATTCCAATGAAAACTCAACTCCTTGTCGCGACCGGGGATATCGACTATGCCGAACACTTGTCAAATAAATTGGCGGAATGCCACTCGGACGTAATCGACGTGAGCGTGTGCGTCTCGGCGGAACACTTGCGGGAACGGCTCTTGGCAGGGAAATATGACGTTGCCCTGCTGGAAGCGGACATGATCGAAGAAGCGGACTTGCAGCCGATACGCGTGCCATTGGCGCTATGGTCTGAAAACGAGCATTTCTCGGAGGTTCCGGACGGAATAAAGAAAATACGCAAATACCGGCGCATTTCCGCACTGGTCGGCGAGGTGTTGGAGCATTACGCGAAAAGCCTGAAAAACGGATCCGGCACACGTTCAAAAAGGGCGCGGGTAACTGCCGTATGGTCCCCTATGGGAGGCGTTGGCAAGACCACCGCCGCGCTTGCGTTCGCCGAAAGGATGGCATCGGAAGGCAAACAGGTGACCTATCTGGATTTACAGCCATTTTCAAGCGTAAACGCATATTTTGACGGCACGGGAAGGAGCATCAGCGCTGTTTTTGAAATGATCGAAACAGAAGAAGGCAACGTCGAAATGCTTTTAAGGAGCGTCAGGCAGCAGGACAACGGCAGCGGCATTTCATATTTTTGCTGTCCAGAAAACTTCGATGATATGAACATCCTGACCCCTGAGAGCATTGCCTCGCTGATAGACGCATGTGCCCAATTGACAGAAGAATTGATAGTGGACATGGCCTGCATATGCGATGGCCGTACGCAAAAAATATTTGAACTTGCGGACAGGATACTTCTGGTGACCGACGCGTCCCGTGCCGCGCAAATAAAATTCTCCCAATTCGCGGCCCAGAACAACATATTTCAGAATATCAGGGAGAAGACGACGCTAGTTGCGAACAAGGGCGCCATAATCAGCGAACCTCTGGTGGATGACATATTGAGCCTCCCCTTAGTGCAATCACACGACGCAATAGCCGTGTACAAAACGCTCTCCGGCATAATCGGATAGTGCCAAATACATAAGGATCATTCTGTGTAGGAGATAAAAATGACGGAACAGAGCCGAAATGAAGTTGTCGCCAAGCTAAAGTCGGAAATGCAGGATCATTCCGACTTGACTAACCTTAGCAATGATCAGCTCAAGATACTTATTTCAAGAACGCTGGATGAAAAAATAGAGCAGGCAAGGATAGGCCGCATGGAAGAACATCTTGACCTGCTGTCCATAAACTATAAAGAAAAGCGGCTGATCGTCACAAGCGTCTTCGAGTCGATACGAGGGCTTGGCATCCTTTGGGGGATAATATCCGACACGGATGTAACGGAAGTGATGATCAACGGCCACTCCGACATCTTCATCGAAAAAAACGGCTGCCTGTCAAAAATAGACAACCATTTTGAAAGCCGGCGGGAGTTGGAAATCATAATAACAAAATTCGTATCGAGGGCAGGCCGCGCCGTCAATGAAAGCGAGCCAATCGTGGATTTCAGCCTTGAGGACGGTTCCAGGGTGAATGTCGTCATGCCGCCAATAGCTTTGAACGGGCCAATCGTCACGATACGCCGTTTCCCGAAAGAAGCGATGACGATAGATAAGCTGATCGCCTTTGGCTCGATATCGCCGGAAGTCGCGGAAGTCCTGAGGTTGCTCGTGGTCGCAAAATACAATATTTTCATCAGCGGCGGCACGGGCAGCGGGAAGACGACGTTTTTAAATGCCTTGTCGAATTTCATACCGAAAGATGAGCGCATCATAACGATAGAAGACTCCGCCGAGCTTCAAATAACGAATATTGAAAACCTCGTGAGGCTTGAGACCCGCAACGCCGGCTCCGATGGCAACGGCGCCGTGACAATACGCGACCTCATCAAAACTGCCTTGCGCATGCGCCCGGAACGCATCGTGGTTGGGGAGGTGCGCGGCGCGGAAGCTCTTGACATGCTTCAAGCTATGAACACCGGGCACGACGGTTCATTGTCGACGGGCCACGCGAATTCCACCTTTGACATGCTCAGCCGTTTGGAAACTATGGCGCTTCAAGGGGCGGAAGGCTTGCCGCTTGAGGCGGTCCGCCAACAAATAGCGTCGGCGGTCGATATAATCATACATCTGTCGCGATTGCGGGACAAGAGCCGAAAAACGATGGAAATAGTTGAAGTATTGGGCTACAACCATGAGAGCCGGCAAATAGACTTAAACCCGATCTACGAATTCCGCGAATCGGAAGATAGCTCGCAAACAAGAGTCAGAGGACTGCTGGCACGAACGGCAAATCCAATGAGAAACAAACACAAACTCGAAAACGCCGGAATAAAAATGGCCATTTAGGTTTGTAGGGGCAACCCTTGCGGTTGCCCACCGCGGGCACTAAAGCCCTGAAATTCCCCTCTGGGGAGGGGTGGCGCGAAGCGACGGGGTGGTTACCCGCCCGCAGGCGACAAAACAAATGGAGGAGCAAAAATGAGAAAACCGCCGGATCATTTGTCAGCAGCACCAAAAAAAAGAGCCTTGCCTGATTATTCGCGAAGCCAATCGGGGCCTGCGGAGCATGCCGCGGCATTTTTGGTCGGATTCCTTGTGGGCGCCGCAGTGATGTTCATATTCTACAATGTCATAACGCTCACGATTGCGGGAGGCGCGGCAATTGGAACGGTCAATATATTCGTATCGGCGCAAAATGCGGCAAAAAAGCGCGTACTCAAATTTCGCATTCAATTCTTTGACCTTCTGGAAGCGGTATCGGTCTCGATCAGGGCAGGAAATCCGCTGATAAAAGCCCTGCAAAGCGCACGTGATGATTTGCTCCTCATATATCCGGGCGACTGCGACATCATAGTTGAACTTGACGTCATAATCGGCAGATTCAACAACGCCGTTCCGATATCAAAAGCATTTTCCGATCTTGCGGAGCGCAGCGGCATTGAGGATATCGCCAGTTTTGCGTCAATATATGCGACGATTGAAGGCAAATCAGGCAGGGAGGATGAAATCGTTCGCGACACACAGCAAATAATTGCCGACAAAATGGAAATTGAAATGGAGATCGACACGTTGCTGACCGCCGCAAAGACAGAACTCAACATCATGCTGCTGATGCCGCTTGTGATCCTGGGAGTGATCGGATACGCGGGCGCCGGGTTCATGGACGCGATATATACGACAGGTGTAGGGCGCGTCGTATCAACCGGCGGGCTTATCATATTCATGGCATGTTTCGTTATGGCTAAGAGATTCAGCAACGTCAAATTGTAAGAAGGAGCTGAGGGCGCAATGTTAATAATAATCATGTCCTTTTCCACCGCGCTGATGGCGGCCTGGCTCATTTTGCTGTGGAGGGCAAATAAGGAAGACTGGATTTCAGCCGCCTATAGCAAAGTTGTTGACAATGCCGCCGCATTAAAAAAATTGAAAATGAAAGATGAGTTGAGGCTTGAAAAACTGAAGCGGTTTCACGGGGTCATGGCGATTGCGGCACGGCTCTTCCTGAGAAGCCATGAAAAAGAGATAGAAAAAATCGAAGCCGCCGACAAACGCTTGAAAAGCGGCGACATGAAAGGCTTAAACATATTGATAATGCCGGGCTATGTCCTTCAACGCGAATTCGAGGCAATCGGCAAAGGCGGGCTGCATAAAAGAATAATGACGAACAGCTATGAACTTTATGGCAAGAAGCATGCCGCCGATAAGACAAAGCAACTGTTGGCAAAGCTGCTGTCGTATCCGCTGATCGGGGTTGCCGCTACGCTTGCAATCGGGGCCATGCTTATAGGGCTAGGCAGCACTACGGCAGGAGCGGCGATTGTCGGGATTGGGACGGTCCTGATCATAGTCCTGGTATACGCCATGTACGATGAACTAAGCGATCGCGTTAAAAAGCGCCGCATTGCGATAGGCAAACAATTCCCGGGCGTGGTTTCCAAACTTGCTCTGTTGGTGACTTCCGGGATGATCATGGACAGGGCATGGAAAGAGACCTCATACAGCCGGGAATCGGAAATCTATCTGGAAATGCGGAAAACGGCGGAGGAACTGGATAATCTCGTCAGTCCGGAAATAGCTTACAACAACTTTATCAACCGCTGCAACACAAAGGAAACCGCAAGATTGGCGGCGGCAATAATGCAAAATCTGTCCAAAGGCAACGCTGAAATCGGCAGGTTATTGAAAAACATGGCGCGCGAAGCGTGGCAGGAACGCCGCCGTACGGCCAAACGCGACGCCGAAAAAGCAAATGCAAAGCTGATGATTCCGACGATGCTCCTATTGTTGACGATTCTCGTCATGCTGATGGTCCCAATCGCAATGAACTTTTCCGGGATATAGCGGGCGCTTTGCGCCCGAGGGATTAGGGCTTAGGGATCAGGGGTTAGTGGACGTAGGATGCGCTAGCAAATTGAGCCAATAATACACGAGGAAGGAGGGGGGTATAAATGCTGAAAAAAACATCCGAGTTTTTCCCAATCGCATATCTGGCCATCGCCGGTGCGATCCGCGAATTCAGAAAAGATGAAAGAGGTTTGTCAGGCGTAGTTGTGGCAATACTGCTGATTCTGATTGCCGTATTGGCAATAGTGCTGATATGGGGATTCCTGAGCGGATGGCTCGCTGAACTGTGGGAAAACATTACAAGCCAAGCAGGAGAATTATCGTAAGGAAGTAGGGGCGGGCCTATGTGCCCGCCCGCATGGGGTACGGAAATCCATGTAGGGGCAACCCTTGCGGTTGCCCGCATGGGGCACGGAAATCAAATGGGTCTTTTCCAATTTATTTGGGTTAGGGAATAGGAGACGGGGATTGATGAGAAACAACCCGGGAAAAAACAATATCAAATCCCCCTCCGGGGGGCGCCGTTTTCGGCGTCCCTCAGATACGGGCCGCATCACGGCATTTTTGCTCCGTGATGACGACGGGGACGCCGTGGTGGAGGCGGTCATCCTCTTTCCCATCATGATTATGATCTTTGCCGCGCTCGTCCTGCTTGCGGTATACCTCCCCACAAGGGCTGCGCTGCAGCGTGCGACACAATACGCGGCGACCGCTTTGGCAGTCAAGCACAGCGACACATGGCTGTTTTTCGACGAAGGATCATTGTCATACTATTGGGAAAACGACAAAACCAAGCTCAAAAACGTGTACGAAGCGTTGTTCTCGGGCTTTGGGGACATCGCCTCCAACGGCGAGGAAATCGTAATCGGCATTGAAGGGGGCGGAATCAGCTCAAAAGCGGGAAAACTGGACATAGAATGCTATCCCGTCGATCAGTTCGTTTACAAAGAGGTGGTTGTGACCGCCTCGCGGGAATATGCCGTACCGGTGAATTTGTCTTTCATAGGTTTTCCCGATGCGATAAAAATAGCGGTGAGTTCGACGGCTGTGGTGCAAGACGGGGATGAATTTGTCCGTAATGTCGATTTGGCATCGGATTTTGCGGGTTACATCAGCAAGAAATTCGGGCTTACGGACATATCCGGCTCAATAAGCGATTCACTGGGCAAAGCCGCGCCGTTTCTAAGCCCGTAAGAGGAAATCAAAAATGCGAAATTTCATCAGGAACACAAAAGGCGCGGTCACCGTTTTTGTATCGCTGCTTCTCATACCTGCAATACTGATAAGCGGGACGGCAGTCGACCTTGCGCGCATCCACGCCGCGCGCAGCACATTGCAGGGGGCCAATCAGCTGGCGGCCAACACGGTTTTGACACAGTACAATGCCTTGCTTTATGACCTATACGGTCTCTTCGGGGTGGCGGAGGACGATCCGATCCTGGGAAAACTCCTTGACGACTACATCAGTGTCTCGGTATTCGGGGAATCCGCGCAAGACAGGACGCTCGGCACGCTTCAATTGTTCTATGGATCGCATCTGTCGTTGGAAGAACCAGATTTTGCCGATGAAATGAATCTGGAAAATCAAGCCGTGCTCAGAAGGCAAATCGAGGAATACATGAAATTCCGAGGCCCCGTGATAATAGTGAAAGAAGTCCTCGAAGCGTTGGACAACAATAAAATCAAGGCGGACACGGCAGTTCTGGAAAGCAAGACGGCGATCGATTCCGAAATGATCGTTTTGCATAACAAGTATAAAGAACTGTATGAGGCGATAGAAGCAGCCGACAAATGCATCCTTCCGATAGGCGGGATCTCCGGAAGTCAGTTCGGCACGATGTCTTCCCATCTTGTGTTGATACGCGGGCAGTTTAGAGATTTGAAAGAATGCTATGAGGTGTGGGAGCGGTTGGACCCCGAAGAAGATGGAGAACTGAGGAGCGATTTCGCGGCAAAGTACGTGGCGATCCTCGGAAACATAAGGGCTCTGACCGTCGGCGGCGCGCGAGGGAGCAATTGGTCGAACGGCAGATGGCGGACCTACGGCAGCGGGACGACGGGGCTCACCTCGCTCATCGAAAGCGCGAAACAAAACGCAATAAACTTCAAGAGCAAATTTGACGCGGTCGTGAGCATTGCGCGTGAGATTGACGCGATGCACGGCGAATTATCCAGAAAAATCGATGAACTTGAGCGCAGGCTCAACAGCGGCGATTGCAGCGAAGAACTTAGAGCGGGGCTAACGCAAAGGCATGGGACGCCTCCGATGACTCTCATTGAGCGTTACCGGCAAATCCTAAAATGGGACAATGTTACCGCAATGGCTACCGCATATCGGGATGGGGGATATGACTACATAGACAATGTTTTTCTGCCCATGCTAGACGATATACGGTACAGGAATTCAAACAAGCCATCAGACGCGACCCTAACGCTCTCGGAACTGGCGGGCCTTTCGTCAAATCCGGCGTTTGCGCTTTCCGAAAGCATTTCTGCGGAGAGAAGCAGGGCCGCATATTTTGCGAATTTCCCTGAGAGCGGCGTCAAATACAGCATGCCCCCCGGTTTCAAAAAGTTTGCCGAACACGCGGGAGGGAACAGCGCGTTCTTTGACGCGCTGAAAGCGATGGTGAACCAAGGCGGCGGGGATGCCGTAAGACTATTCGACGGCCAGGCGGAAGCCGGAGGCGCCGATGCCGAAGAAAAACAGCGCAATATGATAACCGCCCTTTTGGAACTTGTGGACACGGCATATACAGGGCTGACAAACAACCCGCTTGGGGCAAGGCATTTAAATGACAGCGCCACGCCGCCGCCTGAAAAACTGGGTTTGTTTGACATTTTATCGCTGATACCAAAGGCGGTCGGCGGTGATATGCTCAGCATAATCGGAGATCCCGCCGGCAGTTTAGCGAAAGCGGGGGACTATGCGCTGCTCCTGACGTACAGCACATCAATGTTTTCCAACTATACGACGACAAGGCCGGAAAGCCTGGGGAAAACAAGGGACGACCTCAGCGGAATCGAATTTACGAAATCCATCACGGGCGCGACGATAAGCCCCGAGGTCAACTATTTTTTCCAGTCCGAATGGGAATATCTGTACAACGGCAGCCAGAATGCCGGAGCAAACCTTAGCTCGGTTTCCAGGCTATTGTTTTTGGTTCGGCTGGTATGCAACTACATCACCGTTTTCAGCGTTCATGAAGTGACGCTTATCGTCAGCAGCATTCAAGCGTCTTTCGCATGGTCCCCGCCTCTTGGAATCTTTCTGGGCGAACTCGCGCGTGCGGCGTTTGCCGCCGCCGAGGCTTTGGTCGACGTTGCGGCGCTGCGCTCAGGGCATAAGGTTCCGTTTATGAAAAACCCAACGCTCGAATGGGTGTGCAGCCCGAGCGGAGTGGTGAACGCCATCAATTCAATCGCCGCGGGAGGATCCTCAAGCGGCAGCGCGCCTGAAAAAGGATTGACATATTCAAACTACATGCTGTTTTTCTTCATAACAAAAGCCATATTTGAACCGGACGCGGCGGACAAGCTCGCCAGACAAACAGGGAACCTGATTGAATGGAACATAATCAATTACGATAAGGGTATAAACGCGAACGAAGAAAAAATGGCGGAAGCGTTAAATGACGAAAACAGATTCAAGCTGATAAACATGAAAACCGGCTTCAGCCTGACTTCGACGGCTAATATGCGCATGCTGTTCCTCTCGATGCCTTTAGCGCAAAAAGGGATAAGCGGCGTTGTGCCGCCGAGGACAATGCCAATAACCGCAATCGACTACAGAGGATACTGAATGCGCTCTGCGGAGCGCAAGTTGAGAGTTGAGAATTGAGAGTGGAGAGTTGAGAGAGATAGAAATGACAAAAAAAGCTTACGCAGACAAATCCCCCTCTGTTGGTAGTGTTATCCCTCGTAAGTACCGACATGAAGCCCAACGCAGTGGGTTCATGTCGGAGAGGACGAGCAACGAAGTGGGGCGTATGCCCGAGCGTGCGAGGGCGGAGCGGAACGGAGTTTGCGAGGACGACAAAGGGCATATTGTTGTGGAGACCGTTGGAGCGTTCCTCCCGTTTTTGCTTCTGCTAATCTCAATATTGAGCCTGGTGAATATCGTAGCCGTGCAGGCGCGCGTCCATTATGCCCTGACACAGGCCGCAAACACCCTGTCCATGTACAGCTATGCGCTTGAAGCGACGGGTGCGGCAAATAAATTGTCAGAGCTTGACAATAAGGCGAATAAGGTCACGGTTGAAGTTGATGCGTTCAAAAAAGATTTAAACTCAGTTTTTGATGGACTCGACTCCCTGTCCGGCCTTAAAAGCGCCGCCGATGGCGCCGGCGCGGCGGCGAGCCGCGTGCATGGATGGGCTGAAGAAGCGGCTAGCGACCCGAAAGCGGCGCTCGGCCTCCTGATGAACTACGGGGTGAACGAACTGCGGGCCGGCGTTTTCGATGAGCTTGCGCGCCCTCTTGTCGGGAGATATCTCGCCAACGGCGACATGACCGCCGATGCGTATCTGACGGGGGCAGGGGTCATAAACAGGCATACAGGCACGACAGGGCTTAACGCGCTTGAATTCAACAGCCACAGAACCGCAGGATTGGGAAACAGCGTGATGATAGATAAGGACGGCAATGTGAAGCTGACCGTTGAGTACGAAATCATGTATACGTTCGGCGGACTGCGCTTGCCCTTCAGCCCGACGCTGCTGATAACGCAGACAGCCGTAACGAAAGCGTGGCTCAATGGGAGCGGAAAGGGTTATTGGTGAGATTGCCTTGAAACGCGCGAAACGTATTTTGATCGGCGTGCTATGCTTCCTGCTGCTGCTTGCATCATGGTTTATTTCGGTAACCGCAAAATCAACGCTCGAAAAGCAGTCGGAACTGATGAGCCGTGCCGAGGAACTGATAAACGAGGGCATATACATACGCGCCGTGCCGTTGCTTGAAGAAGCGGCGGGATACAATACAAAACTTACGGCGGAGGCTGAGGAAAAACTCAAAGAGGCATATATCGCGCTCATGGAAACGAGGGGTTACAAAAGGAAATACACGAATTTGCTCACGGAACAGATGAAGCGTCCGGACGCGCCCGCGCGGATATTTGAAGAAGCGGCGGCTTTCTATCTCCGGACGTCAAAAACAGCGGAAGCGCTGGCTGTCCTGAAAACCGGCATAGGGAAGACAGGGAGCGAACGGCTTATCGCGATGTACGAGGGGAATCGATACGCCTATGAAACAAATCGCGTCGAATATGACAGCGTCACTACGATACATGACTCAAAGATACAGGTTGAAACAGACGGATTATGGGGCCTGGCAAGCTCCCGGGGCAATTTGCTGATACCGTGCGAGTACGAAAAAATAAGCACATTCAGCTCTGACAGGGCCATCGTGAAAAAAGGCGATGAGATATACTCGGTCAACATTGACAACAACCGCGTCGCAATGCTTAAGGAAACGGCAATTGACTTCGGAAATTATGCGAATGACAGGATCCCGCTCCTGATTGACGGGGAATGGAAGAGGGCGACGGGGGAATTTGCCATAGGGACAGTCCCGTTTGAAAAACTTGGCATGTATTCAGGAGGATACGCCCCCGCAAAGACCGGCGGTAAATGGGGCGTTGTGGATTTGGCGCAAAACTGGCTGATACCGCCGGAGTATGACGAGATCATTCAAGACGAGCTGGGCCGTTGCTTTGCTCAAGGAGCCATATTCGCGCGCAAAAACGGCACGGTCCATCTATTTGCGGAAGGGCGGCAGACCGAAGAAGAATTTGATGACGCCAGGCCATTTTCCGACGAGGGTTATGCCGCAGTCAAGCGAAACGGCAAATGGGGATTTATTGACGCGGCGGGCACGGTGGCAATCGGATTCAGATTCGACGATGCGCTGTCTTTTGGGCAGCATTTAGCAGCCGTCGAGCAAGACGGGCTTTGGGGATACATCGCTCTAAACGGCCAAACAGCGATAGAACACAAGTACCTCGAAGCAAAAAGCTTCTCAAACGGAAGCGCGCAGGTATTGACACAGCGCGGCTGGGAATTCATCACGCTGCTTGAGTATAAATAGTATTGTTGAAAGAGGGTTTGGCATATGATTTACGAAATAGAGATGAAAAACGATATGTTGACGGGCTCGGTATTGATAGTAAAAATACCGGAGGATGATTTAGACCGAAAAGCCCTTTACACCATTCAGGAAGACAAACCGGGATTCATCCTCCCGTTTCGCCATAGGGCAATCGACCGGCAAATAGAGTTCGTATACCGGATAGGAACCCAAAGCAAACTGCATTATCTTGCCGGCGACCGATATCCAAAAGAGTATTCTGAACTGTGGTCAAGCGTGCTCGACCCGCTGCTTGACTGCGGAGACTGGTTTTTGAAACCATATTCATTTGTCCTGGATATGAACCATCTGTATTGCGACAAAAACGAAAACAGCGTGAGATACGTGTATATCCCGTCAATACGGGACTGTTCGGACTATGACGACTTGAAAGCCATGGTGGCGGAGTTCTCCGGGCAGATAACGGTTACTTCCGCTGACTTGGAAAACAAAGTGCTGCGGGCGATAATGGCGGACTTCAATCCGAAAAGCTTTATGCAAATGCTGAAAGCGAACGCAACCGTCAGTGCGCCTGTTGAATGCGCTCCCCCGGCGCCGAGGCAGCATGCTTACGAACCAAAGGCGCTCCCGATGCCCGGGCAGAAAAACGCGAAACCGGCGCAAGCCGGCATATCTGAGATTTACGGCATGCAATCGCAGGAAAGCGCGGCAGACCGTCCCGACGAGATAATAATAGATGTTCCTACAAAGAAACATGCTGAAAAAAGAAATAAAAGCAAAACAAATAGCGAGGGGGCATCATTAAATAAAAAGGAAAAACAGGCAAACAATCACGAAAGCGCAAGCGGTTTGTTCAAAAAGAAGCCTGAAGCGCATAAGGATGAGGTCATCGAAACCGGATTGATTCCCCAGACATCGGCAATAATCTCAAATCCGCCGGAACTTGAACAGTTTCTTCCAATCGCGCCAACGGAAATGCAGCCATATGAGCCTGCCGACATTACGCAAAGCATTTCATATGAAACGAATGGGACATGGTTCCGGCTCGTCGGCAGCGCGCAGCTTCCCGCAGGAATCGACGTCGCGATAGCCGAAGGAGAGGTGTTCACCGTAGGAAGGTACGACATTGCCGCCGGAAGAAAGCTGTCCAGCTTTGAGTTTGACAGGATGACGAAAGCGATCAGCCGCCGCCATGCCGCCATAGAACGACTTTCCGACGGATATAACATTATAGATTTGGCATCAAGCGCAGGCACATACATCGACGGGCAAAAACTCCCGCCCAACACTCCCTGCAAGCTGCAGGCGGGATGCCGCGTGTCGTTCGGCAATTGCGGCGCGGAATATGTTTGGGAACAATAGCATATGCTGGGGTATATGAGTAGGCAAAATACGTACCGGATTGAATCGCGGCTTGGCGGCGGAGGCGGCGGGAGCGTGTATAGGGTATGGCACGCCAATCTGCAAAAGCAAGCTGTTATCAAGGCATCGAAATCTGCGGGGCACGGCTGCGCCCAGGCGCGGCGCAATGAATTTGAAGCCTTAAAGGATGTCAGGAGCCGATATCTGCCGCAGGTATACGAGTTTATAACGGAGGGCAGCAACTCTCTCACCGTCATGGAATACATTGAAGGAGAGAGTTTTGCAAACCTATTGAGGCGCGGTTGCAGGTTTTCACGGCCTGAAATTATCGAGTGGTATTGCCAGCTAGCGTCCGCATTGGAAACGCTCCACCGGCATGACATATGCCATTGCGACGTAAAGCCCGCGAACATAATGCTCAGGCCCGAAGGCGACATATGCCTTATCGACTTCAACGCCGCCTTTGTCAACGGAAACGCGGCGAGGGTCGTCAGCCGCAGCCCCGGATACGCCTCGCCCGAGCAATATGAACTCTACGAGCTGGTTGAACGCAACCGAAAAAAGACCCCGGAGCATGTCATCCGGAGCATGGTCTGTTCAATCGATTGGAAACGCTCCGACATTTACAGCCTAGGAGCCGCCATGTACCATATTCTTACGGGAAACCGCCCGCATGAGCGGGCGGCGGAAGTCGTCCCAATAAAAAAAATTGGCCGCCATGACGCGAAAATCACGCGAATAATCGAAAAATCAATGCGGCAGGACCCTGCGGAGCGATACGCCGGAGCAACAGAACTGGCCAAAGCAACCCGGCGCATCGCAAACCACAATGGGCTTGTGCGGGTTTTCCCGCAAACCCTATACTAGGCCCATTATTTCTGCCAAAACTCGACCTGTTGAATGGTCAGTTTCCCCTCGACTCACGGCATGAGACCGTTTGATTCTTCTATCTTTTTCTTTTCGTCAGGGGTGAGACGGTTTTCTGCCAGAAGGTATTCGGGAATATAGCATCCATGAGAAGCAATATGGAAATTATTCGTTAGCAAATGCTCGGCGATAACCCTGCATTGCATAGTAAGAAGTTCCGGTAGCCCGATTTCATCCTGTATGAATAAACTGACATAATGCAGCAGGCG
>Ga0099364_10004559_pt1 | contig 20973 bp, 16 predicted proteins | sample TergutTh196P3_FD_73070 | JGI IMG/M metagenome (GOLD analysis project Ga0099364, IMG submission 73070) | Microcerotermes parvus P3 segment gut microbial communities from Pointe-Noire, Republic of the Congo - Th196 P3 | ecosystem: Host-associated > Arthropoda: Insects > Digestive system > Gut ... | reverse complement strand
CAGCGACTGTCTATTGACCTAATGCCCGAAATGGAAATACCGTTTATCAGCGTTATAACGGTATATCCGGGCGCAAGCGCGGCAGACGTGGAAACAAATGTAACGCGACCGTTGGAGGATAATCTCAACACGGTCAGCGACATGAAGAGAATACTGCTACTGATAGGTCAAGTAAAATGTTAGATGTAGCGAAACGAAACATTTTGAATGACAATATTTCAAACATTGACTTGAAAGTTATGGATGCAACAAGTTTGGAGTTAGAGGACAAAAGTTTTGATGTTGCTGTCATATCATTAGCCTTGCACGAAATGGCAGAAACTTTACAACGGACAATTTTGCTCGAAATGTGTAGAGTGTTAAAAGATAGTTGAAACCCCATGCTTGCATTACTTCTAATGCTCGGGATAACTCTCGTGTATCTGCTTGACAAACAGAGGTCCCCTGTCCCAAAAAAAGGACATAATTTCTTCTTCTTTGGCGGTAAGACGCATAATTAATTGAAAATTGAAAATATTTCAGGGCGCAAAGATAACTATAATTTTTAGTTTCGCAACTATTTTTTTTAGTTTTTTTTTAGTTTTCCTTGTTTTTCAAAAATTATTACTAATTTTGCATTTCCAGTGCGCCAACGATTTTATGGTCGGTAAGCGAGGCGGAACAGATTTTTTGGAAAAGCATTTTGATTGTTTCTAAGGTATTGTAAAATTAGGGAAGGTTGTCCGTAATGGCTACAAAATTGATTATTCTTTTTTTGTTAAATTTTTTTTGCAAAAGTAAAAAAAAAAAGATAATTTTGCAAAAAATTTTAATAGAAAAATATGGCAGATATAAAAATAATTTTGGAAGACGGCTCTGAGTATGCAGGAAAATCATTTGGATTTGAAGGCTCGGCAGCCGGCGAGGTAGTTTTCTGCACAGCTATGGCAGGTTACCCGGAAAGTCTATCAGACCCTTCGTACAAGGGACAGATTTTGGTGTTGACTTACCCATTGATAGGAAACTACGGAATTCCTAACGATAAGCGCGAAGATAACTTACTTCAGTTTTTCGAATCCGACAAAATACACCTTTCGGCGTTAGTAACCACCGACTATTCAGTAGATTACAATCATTGGCGCGCCGATAAAAGTTTAGACCAATGGATGAAGGAGTGCAAGGTGCCGGGAATTTACGGAGTTGATACGCGGGAACTTACAAAGAAACTTCGCGAAAAAGGCAATATGTCCGGAAAAGTTGTCTATAAAGAAAATGACGTTCCGATGTATGACCCATACAGCGAAAATTTAGTAAAAACGGTTAGCTGCAAGGAAAAGGTTGTATATGGTAAAGGCGATTTTCGTATCGTTTTAGTTGACTGCGGCGTAAACAACAATGTCATTCGTACACTTATTTCGGCAGGCGCAACGGTAGTTCGCGTACCTTGGGATTACGATTTCAATGCCGAAGAATATGACGGTTTGCTTGTTGCCGGAGGCCCGGGCGACCCCAAAAAATGCGACGCGACCATAAAAAATGTTGCAAAAGCGTTACAGAACAACAAACCGGTGTTGGGCATTTCATTAGGCGCGTTAATAATGGCTTTGGCGGCGGGAGCCGATACATACAAACTTAAATACGGGCATCATAGTCGCAATCAGCCTGTTATAAAGGCAAACAGCCCATCGTCTATTATAACTTCGCAAAACCACAGTTTTGCCATCGATATAAAAACGCTTTCAACTGATTGGGAAGCAGTTTACGTAAATTTAAACGATGCATCAAACGAAGGAATTCGTCACAAAACAAAACCTTTCTTTTCGGTGCAGTTTCATCATGAGCCATCTGGCGAAAAACCTGACGAAGAGTGTATGTTAACCTGTTTTTTTGAAGAGGTTAAAAAAAAATAATAATAATAATATAATGTATTCTTAAAAATGAAATCATCAGAAAAAACATTTTTCCGGCAAAGTTTTATAAGGTATATCTTGCCAATAGCAATAATAATGTTTGTTTCCACAACATTTTTGTATTCGTATTACAACAACAACCGAACGGAAAGAAATGACGTTATTCTAAGAACAATAGTACAATTGACAGAGAGTCATCATGTTAGTCCGGTAAGGATGGACAGTCAGTTTTCTGAAAAAGTATTTGATGCCTATATAAAACTATTAGACCCTTTTAAGTGGTATTTTACTAAGGAAGACATCCGGCAAATGGAGGTACATAAACGCCTGATAAGCGACCAAATTAAAAACCTCAATTATGAACTGTTCGACCTGTCTGTCAGATTGTTAGACAGCAGAATTTCAGAAGTTCAAGCTTATTATACAGAAATTTTGTCGCAACCATTTGACTTTTCCACTGATGAAATCTGGGAAAACGACCCTAAAAAACGCGAAGAGGCAGCAAATAGCACAGAATTGAAAGCGCTGTGGCAAAAAATGCTAAAATGGCGAACACTGATTAATGTAGATAATGCGTTGAGAGCGCAGGAAACTCAGACGGATTCATCCAAAATAAAAACGATGGAAACTATTGAAGCTGAGGCGCGCGGGCGGGTACTCAACAACATGAATGATATTTTTAACAACCTGCCGCAACGCCGTCAAGGTGGCATGTTCTCGATGTATGTCAATGCAGTCGTTTCTGTATTCGACCCCAATACAGAATACCTTACTCCCAGAGACAGAGAAGACTTCGATATTCGCATTTCCGGACAATTAGAAGGTATTGGAGCGCAGCTTGGCGCCGAAGAAGGCTATGCGCAAGTTGTTAGACTTGTGCCGGGCAGTCCGTCGTGGCTACAGGGCGAATTGAAAGTAAACGACTTCATAACAAAAGTAAAACAGGAAGACGAAGAGGAAGCTGTAGACATTTTTGGAATGGACATAACAGACGCAGTCAGATTAATACGCGGACCTAAAGGAACAAAAGTTACGTTAACAGTCAGACGCGATGGTATTTTGCATGAAATAACCATTACTCGCGACATCGTAATAGACGAAGAAACATACGCCAAATCGGCAGTTTTGACCGACCCGACAACCAATCTCAAGGTAGGATATATAGAACTTCCAAGCTTTTATGTTGATTTCAGCAGGTCAGCAACCGGACGAGCAGCCTCAACGGATGTTGCAAAAGAAATAGACAAATTGAAAAACGACGGTGTTCAAGGCGTCATCCTCGATTTGCGTACTAATACAGGCGGCTCCTTGGGCGATGCAATAACTATGGGCGGAATGTTTGTTTCTTCAGGACCAATAGTGCAGGTAAAATCTAATTCAGGCACACCTCAAATTGCCAGAGCCGAACTGCCTTCAGTACAATATGATGGTCCGTTAGTGATATTAGTAAACACGTTAAGCGCATCAGCTTCCGAAATATTTGCAGCGGCAATGCAAGATTACAAACGCGCGGTGATAATCGGTGCGCCAAGCACTTTCGGAAAAGGAACAGTACAGCAGGTGGTAGACCTTGACGTATTCATGCCAGCTACAATAAGACCAACCGGCTCTCTCAGGCTGACCATACAAAACTTTTATCGCATCACTGGAAACTCTGTACAATTAAACGGCGTAGAATCAGACATAATACTGCCGGATAGATTAAATGAACTGAAAATAGGAGCGCGCTTCGAAGATAATCACTTGCCGGGAACACGTATTGACGCCGTAAATTTTAATATTTGGAAAAATCCTGCGCCCGTTGAATTGTTGAGACAAAAAAGCATTGAAAGAACCTCTAAAAATAAGGAATTTGAACTCTTAGCAAGTCAAGCGACATTTATAAGAGAACAGCGCGAAAAAACAACATTTTCACTCAATCTTGCTGCATATCAGGAAGAAAACAGAAGAATGAGAGAAGAAAACAGACGTTTCAACAATGAAGAGCAACGGGAAACAGCGTTGTCAATAGTGGCAACAGCCGCAGATATTGCCCAAATGACAGGCGATACAGCTAAAATTGCTCGCTCAAGCAGTTGGCTTAAAGACCTGAACAAAGATATTTTTGTTGAAGAAGCGGTAAAAGTTATTGGCGATTGGAAATAAAATACCGGTTTTTCTGTTAATTAATAAAATGTTTAGTACAGTGGTAAAAATTATTTTAGGTTTAGTTTTAATGTTTGCTTCGTTTACAGTGCGAGGACAAGCAGTTCCCTCGCCCGAAGAAAACATTCCTTGGTTGATAACCTTCGGGAACAGGGCAGACATGTCATGGGGCGATAACGATTTTTCACAAATTTTTTTCTTTTTAGTTCCAGAAACATACAGAGGCTCAGTGTATCTTCGCATCTTCGACCCAGATGTGGGCGGTATGCACGATGAAGTAAACGGAGCTAATTTCACAACGCGAACAAGATTTAGTGTATACGGAGGACGCGAAGCCTATTCGCATCCGGAAACACAAAAAGTTTCTCCGAAAGGAAACTTTAGAACAGGCACATTGTTAGTGACGAGAGTATTTGGAGTTGACCCAAGATGGGATAACAACTGGTTTACTTTCGGACCATTTGACCCAACGCAGGGAGAATTCATATCGGAGTTTGGAGGCTACGTGTTTAAGTTGGTATGCGAAGGTATAGAAGGAAACGATGGCAACGTATATCGCTATTTTATGAGCTCTTCGGGTACGACAAACGTACTCATAGAGGGAGGCAACGCATTCACTTTTGAATACACTTTTCGCTTGCACGAAACAGCTAACCAAACCTCACACATATATCCTTTCGTCGACCTCGAAACAACAAGTATCCGAACGGAAAACTTCGATTGGGACGATGATGGAATAATACGTGTAACATCCGAAGTGAGACGCGAACTATCTGTTCTTGTGTCGGGAGATGCAGTTTGGGCGCAAACAGATTTTATAGTTTTGGAAGGAGAAAAAGGAAAATCGCTAAATTTTCAGTTTATCCCAAAAGGCATAAGAAACAATAACGTGGTTATTAATGTTCGAAACCAAAGAGGTGAAAATCTTAAATTCTACTCGTCGCCAATTGGAGGAGTTCCAAGATACAGATACACTCCAAACAGTCGTCAAGCGCCTCGATAAAATTACAAATAATAAAAAATATGAAGAATAAATTTACACTGACGATTGTCGTAATGTCGCTATTGTTGTGCAACTCCGCAACAGCGCAAATATATAAGTTCAGACAACTTTCTGCAAGAGAGGGACTTTGCCATCAATTTGTTTATTCAATTGAACAAGACAAACATGGTTTCATATGGTTTGCAACGGGATTAGGACTTTGCAGATTTGACGGATTGAATTTTACAACGCCCCAATGCGAACTGCCGACCGACAACGTAAACACATCGTTTAAAGACAGTAATGGCAATCTGTGGTTTGGCTACAGCAACGGGCTAACTGTAAAGTATGACGGAATAGATTTTGCAGTTGTTGACACATCTGTAACAAAAACAGCTGTAACTCAAATTATTCAAGCGCCCGACGGCGAAATACTTATTGCTACTCAAACAGGCGGAATTGCCCGAATAAAAAACAAAAATATAGAAAGATTTGAAAATAACTTCGAGGACGTGATGATAAATGCACTGAGTTTTGCCGAAAATGATAAAATTATTGTCGGAAACTTTGATGGCTTGTTTCTATACAGTTATTCAGACAATCCAACTCTTTTGGCGAGCGCCGACGAATTAGAATATCTATCGATTGTATCAATAAAACCAAACAAAAACGAAAGCGGATTTTGGGTGGCTACTGCCGATGATGGAATATTTTTTGTAACAATCGATGGCAATAATCTCACAACCACACCCTTAGACATTCCTGAGCTTTATTACGCTCAAATACAGGCAATTCACGAAGATGATTTTAATTGTTTATGGATTTCTACTTTCGGTCAGGGACTGCTGCGTATTAATTTGACGTCTGAACTGACGGTTACAGAAAAAACAATTTTCAACAGTTCAAATGGCATGGGCAGCGACAACGCTAAACAGGCTTTTTTTGATAAAAACAACAATCTTTGGGTTGCTACTTTCGGACAGGGCGTGGCGGGAATAACAAATTTTGCATTTTCTTTTTTCGATGATATAGCGCCGGTTGACAACAACGCAACTGCAATATATTCCTTTGACGATGCCGAATATTGGATAGCCGGAATTGGCACAATAATCAAGAAAACCGTATATCCGGAACCAAAAACAACAATATTTGGAAGAGCAAACGGTTTGCCGGCTGACCGGATTACAGCCATGCGAAAAGACAATAACGGCGACCTGTGGATAGGAACAGAAAAAAGCGGATTGTACAAATTACCAAAAAATACGCAATTAGCTAATAACTTCTTCAGCGAAGAAAATTCACTATCAAACAACATACAAAGCCTAATCGTAGCAGAAGAAAAAATATGGATGGCAACGCGAAATGGCGTTATTGCAGTAAATTCGCAAAACAAACAAAAAACAGACCATTTTACAACCTTCGAAGGCGGACTCCCGCATAACGAAATTCGGGATATTTTTAAAGATTCTAAAGACAGAATTTGGATTGCAACGAATAGCAACTCATTGATAAACGTCAGAGATTCTTCAAGACTGTTTCTGCAAAATGATTATGAAACTGCAATATTTTCATCAATCGCAGAAGACCAGCATGGACGTATTTGGGCAGGTACAATAGGAAGAGGAGTATATATGTTTGACGAACAACGTGATACCGTATACAACGTAGACAGCAACGGCGGATTGGTGTCTGATTTTTGCTATGCCATATCATTTGATGGAAACAAACAAATATGGGTTGGACACCGACTCGGTATAAGCAGTATAAATACCGAACGTTTTACAGTTAATACTTTCGGCTCGAATCATGGTATTTTTGGAGATGTAAACCCGCTGGCTATGAAATTGAACAATAGCGGAGAATTGTTGATTGGAATGACAGATGGACTGATGAAATATGTCAATAGCGCCGACAAAAAAGACGAACAGCCGCCAATTCTTAACCTTACGCGACTGCTTATAAACGATGTATCATACTGTGTTCAAACTCCGGTTGTTAAAAAATTTGGAAGATACAAAATACAATTGGATTTTGTGGGACTGAATTATTCTGACCCCAATTCTGTTTTGTATCAATACTATTTGCATGACTATGACATGAATTGGTCTCAATTTTCGGATATTAACACAATAATATACCCGCGCATAGAAGACGGAAATTATACATTTTGGGTAAGAGCCTGTAACACCGGCATGTGTACCGACCAAACCCTGTTGTTTTCACTTACGATACGCAAACCGTTCTGGAAAACAGTCTGGTTTTTAATTTTTGCCGTAATTGCTGCTGTAGCAATAGTTTATTTCATTATTACAGTGCGTGAACGCAATATCAGAAAATTGCAGGAATATTTGGAAAAAGAACTACAATCGCGCACAAAACTTGTACACAAACAAAAAGAAGAAATTGAAAGGAAAAATAAAGATATAACAGACAGCATCAACTATGCCCAACGAATACAGTTCAGCGTACTACCGACAACCGCAACCCTTCTTGACCACTGTTCTGAAGCGTTTATTTTCTACCGTCCGCGCGATATAGTGAGCGGAGACTTTTACTGGTTTGATTATTTTCCCGAAAAAGACAGACTGCTTATTGTTTGCGCTGATTCAACCGGACACGGAGTTCCGGGCGCGTTCATGTCGCTAATAGGCACCACGCTGATAAAAGATATTACAAGAAGGAGAGATGTAGAAAACCCCGCCGATTTTCTGTATCAACTTGATAGAGACGTACAATCTACTCTAAATCAGAATCGTGATTCCGAACAAACTCAAGACGGAATGGATGTTGTTGTTTGCGAAATAAATACAAGAACGTTAAAAATAAAAGTTGCTGCCGCAATGCGCCCGTTTGTAATATATAAAGACGACAATCGCTCTGTATACAAAGGAAGTAGAGCCTCAATAGGAGGGCACACGTTCAGTGAAGAAAAAGTTTTTGATATAAATGAAATCCAACTTGCAAAAGGCGATATAATATACATGTTCACAGATGGTTATGCCGACCAATTTGGAGGTCCAGACGGAAAAAAAATGAAAACAAGCAGACTGCACAATATTTTAAACGATATTCACAATCGCGACATGGACGAACAAAGACGGGTGTTGCAAGAAAATTTCGACCTGTGGAAAGGAGACAACGAACAGATTGACGATGTGTTGATAATAGGAGTGAAGATATAAAGATTACAAAAACATCGTATTATGCTCAAGCAAATCAAGCCGATTATAAAAAACACGGCAATATATGCCATGGGAAACATATCGGGAAAACTTGTCGGTTTTATATTGCTGCCATATTATACCGAAAAATTAAGCGTTGCAGAATACGGAATATTTGGAACGATAGACGCCACATTTCAGTTAATTGTCGCAATAGCGGGACTTAACCTGACAGTTGCTTTTGTGCGTTGGTACTGGGACAAAGACATTCACGCCAGACAAAAATCAATTTATTTCACAACACTAACTTTCGTTAGTTGCATTGCGTTGTTAGTTTTTATCGGATTTTATCCAATATCTCACGCCGTTTCAAATCTTTTGTTTAATACTGACGATTATTCCAGATTAGTGCGATTGATGGCGCTTGCGGCTTCGTTAGAAATTATTTGTGTTGTGCCGGCAAGCCTCTGTAAAGTTCAAAGCAAGGCAGCGCTGTACACGAGAAACCTTATCATAAGATTGTTTATTGTATTGACTTGCACCCTGTTCACAGTAGTGTTCCTCAATCGTAAAGTCGAAGGAATATACGAGGCGCAAATTGCCGGCTCAATAGTGTATTTACTGCTGTTCGTGCCGCTAACATTGAAAAATTGTGCGCTAAAATTTGAGTATGACATACTAAAAAAAATGCTGAATTATTCTTTTCCGATAGTTATTTCATCCGCATTTAACGTAATTTTGGTTGTTACCGACCGCTATACCCTCAATTTTATTGCAGGGCAGGAAAGTGTTGGCATTTATTCATTAGCGCACAAATTCGCAAATTTGCTAAAAATAGTTATAGTAATTTCAGTACAATCTGCATTATTGCCGGTAATCTTCAAAATGGTAAATGACCCAGGAGTAAAACGATTTTTGTCAAACACAATGACTTACTTCACGCTCGGACTTATGTTCTTTGTTATTGGACTTTCACTGTTTGGTCAGGAAATAATAAAACTGCTTTCACGAAATCCGGAATTTTGGGATTCGTGGAAAATAATACCGATACTTTCCTTTGCAGTAGTGTTTAGTATGATGAAAGACAACGCAGTATACTGTTTGCAAATAGTAAAGCGCACAAAGATGATAGCAGGAATCACGATGTTTGTGATGCTTTTGAATATAGCGCTGAACATTTTGCTTGTTCCGATGATGGGCAGCGTAGGCGCAGCGCTTTCCACGCTCTTCGCGCAAATTATTTTTTTTGCCGCTATGCTCTATTTTTCAAATCGATACTATCCGGTAGACTACGAATACAGAAAAATAGTCGTGGCAATTGGCGCAGGGCTGTTGATATGCATTGCACCGTTCATTATATGCGATTGGTCTCTCACGTGGCGATTGTGCATAAAAACTGCGCTATTAGCGTCATACCCTGTTATTTTATACTTGCTGTTTTTTAATGATTCTACGTTATCATTAAACTCATATTTTACAAACTATCGCCAAAATCTTCCTTGAACTTTGCAAGCAATTGTTGAGGCCAGTCTGTAACGGGTTCTAACCCACCCATGAAGAACCGCAACACCGGCGGCTCGTAAACAAACTTTAATCCGCCAATCAGTTTTCTATTTTCATGAAGCCAAGTTAAACGGTCAATCACATATTTTATCTGCGACAGCGTGAAAACCCGTCTGGGTACAGCCAAACGTACTAATTCCATATCGGCAACCGGCTCGTTTCCATCTTCATCGCGCTGGTTGGAAAGCGTGCCGCGTTCCATACCTCTAATGCCCGAAATCATGTATAACGCAGCTGCTAAAGCTCCGGCCGGATATTGTAATTGTGGAATATGTTCGCAAAATTTCATAGCATCTATATGCGCTCCCAGCACTCCAGCAGGAGTTACAACAGGTATGTCAAGCGAAACTAAATTGTTGACTAAATAGGAAATGAATTGCGGACTTTGACAAATTATCTGTTCGTCAAGAGTTTCGTACAAACCTACTGCTATTGCTTCAATTTCGCGCACAGACATCCCGCCGTAAGTAAGAAATCCTTCAAAAAGAGGTATCATAGCTTCAATTTCGTGATAAATGTCGGAATTGTTCGTGCATATGCCGCCACCACGCGAAGAGCTAAGTTTACGAGCCGAAAAATATACAATGTCAGATAGTCCGGTCATTGCTTCAATGACCTCGCCCATTGTAGAATTGGCAAACTCAGGCTCGCGCTGGATAACAAGATAGGCATTTTCGCCTAAAAGGCTCGCATCCAATACAATTTTAAGCCCGTAGTTATCGGCAATTTTGCGAACGGCGCGCAGGTTGGCAATAGAAAAAGGCTGTCCGCCGATAAGGTTGGTAGAGGCTTCCATGCGGATATAAGGAATATTTTCAACTCCGGTTTCCTTGATAACTTCTTCTAATTTTTCAATGTTCATATTTCCCTTGAAAGGATGAGAAGAAGTAATCTTGTAAGCTTCATCGTAGAGCAGTTCAACAATGCGTCCGCCATATTGTGTTATGTGAGCCAAAGACGTGGTGAAGTGATAGTTCATTGGTATCAGGTCGCCCTTTTTCTTGATGTAAACTTTGGAGATGATATTTTCTGCTGCACGTCCCTGATGCACAGGCAGTAAATATTTTTTCTTCAAAACTTCCTCAACCGCTTTTTGCATTCTTGTAAAACTAAGCGAGCCGGCATAAGCATCGTCGGCGTGCATCATCGCTGAAAGCTGCATGTCGCTCATAGCGTTAGTGCCGCTGTCGGTAAGCATATCCAAAAATACGTCTTGTGTATTTAGTCTAAAAGTATTGAAGCCGCCTTCTTCCAAAGCCTTCAACCGACGCTCAATAGGAGCTAAATGTATTTTTTGCACAATACGTGGTTTGTGCAACTCCAGCGGGATAGTCTCACCGCTGTAAAACTTGATTTTTGCTGTATTATCAAAGTCCATAAATAAAAAAATTAACTAAAAAATATTGCCGCAAAATTACTGTTTTTTTTAGACAAAAAAAGAATTACGAAAAAAAAATGGCATTTTTTGGTTTTTACGAAAAAAAAATGTACCTTTGCATTTTGGAGTATCAAAAATATCTGAATTGTGTAACAAAAAAAGTAAAAAAATGACAAAAGAACAAGTTATAGAGTTATTTCAACGCGCCGGTGAAAATATTTCCGACAATTTCAAGGGAGACAACAGGATGTTGGAAATTCAAAAAGTATACTTCATTGGTATAGGCGGCATAGGTATGAGCGCATTAGCCCGTTACTTTAATGCAAAAGGCTTCGATGTTTGCGGCTACGACCGCACTGAAACAGCATTAACACAAAATCTTGTATTAGAGGGAATTAATGTGCATTACAACGACGACGTTGACGCTATTCCACTATCATACAAATCAGGAAAAAAAAATATCTTGGTTGTATATACGCCTGCAGTTCCTCAATCCCACAACGAGTTACAATGGTTTATAAGCCAAAATTACTTAGTGATGAAACGCTCTGAAGTATTGGGATTGGTGTCGAAAAACAAGGCTACTATTGCCGTTGCCGGCACACATGGAAAAACAAGCGTTTCGTCTATGCTCGCTCATCTTCTAACAACTGCCGGAATTGGTTGCGACGCTTTTTTGGGCGGCATATCAAAAAACTATAAGACTAACCTGTTGTTGTCTCAAGGTAGCAAATACCTTGTTGCAGAAGCAGATGAATATGACCGCTCGTTTTTGCATCTGCATCCGCATTTGGCGCTAATAACATCTATGGACGCAGACCATTTAGACGTATACGGCACTCACGACGACCTAAAAGCGGAGTTCGCAAAATTTATTTCGCAGATTACACCCGGAGGAATATTGCTAATAAAACACGGATTGCCGCATGAAACACCAAACAGAGTGCATACGTTCACCTATTCGCTGAACGACCGCCACGCCGATTTCCACGCTGAAAACCTGCGCCTTGAAGAAGACGGACGCTACATGTTCACTTTCTGCGCGCCCCACAAAACAATACACGATGTACACACTCAGGCGCCGGGACTGCTAAACGTCGAAAATGCAGTAGCCGCAATGGCTGTAGCTATAATGGCTGGAGCCGACGCAAAAAAAATAATAGAAGCAATGGCTTCATTCAAAGGAGTACAGAGAAGATTCGATTTCAAAATACAAAAAAAAAATTTCGTATACATAGACGACTATGCGCATCACCCCGAAGAACTGAAATATGCAATATCTTCTGTGAGAGAGCTATTCCCGGGAAAACACATTACAGGAGTTTTTCAACCTCACCTGTACACAAGAACTCGTGATTTTGCAGAAGAATTTGCGAAAAGCCTCGATTTATTAGACGCGCTGATTATGCTTGACATATACCCCGCGAGAGAAATACCAATCGAAGAAGTTACATCAAAAATTATTTTTGAAAAAGTTAATATTGAAAACAAAATTCTGTGTAAAAAAACCGATGTTGTTAACGAGCTAAAAAACAGAAAAATGGACGTTTTGATAACATTAGGAGCAGGAGATATTGATACTTTAGTGGAGAGAATAGAAAAAAAATTTAAAAAAAATTAGAATATTATAAAAAATGTATATACCTTTGCGGTTTGGAATTTATGCTTAGTTAGTGATGTTTTTGTAATAGAAAATAGCGTAAAAAACGGGTTTGACATGATATGAGACTTTTTGTAAACATATTGTTTTGGATGGTAATTGGAGGTTACTACCTTGTCGTATTAGGGTTTGTTTCTCACAAGAGAAGCGAACTTTTGTGCACCGACGTAAGAATAAGCGTATTAGACAGCGCCCGGAGCCGGTTTGTTACCTCATATGACATTCTGCAAATGGTCGAAAATAACGAACATCGCTTGAGAGGCGTTCTGATGGACAGCATAAACATTAAAAAAATTGAGCAGCGATTGAGCGAATACGCCCCAATTAGACAAGTAGACGTTTTCAAAACTATAAATGGAATTGTACACATAAACGTGTCGCAGCGCGAGCCGGTAGTACGGGTTATAAACCGATTTGGCGATAATTTCTATTTCGATGAAACCGGAGAACTATTAAAACACTCTAACCGATACTGCGCGCACGTAATAGTCGCAAACGGACACATTAATTTCCGTCCGGGACAGGAAAATTACAACGTACTAACCGCAGAACACCCCTCCGGACGACGAAACATAATACGCGAAATGTTTGACCTTGCAAACTACATAAATGCAGATAAATTTTGGAAGGCGCAAATACAACAGATTTACGTAAATGAAGACGGTGATTTTGAACTTATACCATTGGTAGGAGCTCACGTTATTGTTTTCGGAAACTTTGTAAATCCGGAGGAAAAATTTTCAAAACTCGAAACATTCTATCGCGACGGCTTGAGTGTTAAAGGATGGAACACGTACAAAGAAATAAACCTTAAATATGAAGGACAAGTAGTAGCAACAAAAAGATAATGATAAATATATGAACAAATCTAACTTTGTAGCCGCAATAGACGTTGGCACAACAAAAATTGTTTCTCTTCTAGGGATTAGACACGAAAACAAAAAAGTTGAAGTGATAGGATTTACACGTTCAGATTCTAAAGGAATCAGGCGTGGAGAAGTTTTAAACCCCGAAGAAGTCTCAAGAGTGATACAAAATGTTATCCTCGAATTACAAAAATTAGCGGGAATAAAAATTGACGATGTGTTTGTAGGAATAGCAGGAGAACACATACGAATGGTAAAAGACCGCAAAGGCTTTAACCGTCCAATATACGAACAAAGTATAACAGCGGAAGAAGTAGAAAAATTAAAAAGTGAAGCAAAAAACATAGCCCTTGAAGAAGGAAAAAAAATACTGCATATACTACCGCAAAGCTATGTAGTAGACAACGAAATGGATATAGTTAGTCCGGTGGGAATGTTTGGAAGACGGCTCGAAGCAAACTTCAATATTATAGTCGGAAACATGGATTCCATTAAACGTATCGAAAAATCATTCCTAATGTCAAACCTGAACATTAAAGAACTGATTCTTGAACCATTGGCTTCGGCTGAAGCCGTTTTGCACGAAGAAGAAAGAGAAATTGGAGTAGCGTTGATAGACATAGGCGGCGGAACAACTGATATAGCTGTGTTCTACGATAAAAAACTGCGACACTCGGCTGTTTTCCCATACGGAGGAAACGTTATTACTAAAGACATTAAAGAAGCTTGCGGACTTAACGAACAACAGGCTGAAGAACTTAAAGTGCAGTTTGGCGTAGCATTAGTAGATGCTGCCGAAGAAAACAAAGACATAATAATTCCGGCTAAAATACCCGGCAGAGAGCCCAAAGAAATATCAATTAGGAATCTGGCAAATATTATTCAGGCAAGAATGGATGAAATTATTGAAGGTGTTATGTTCGAAATAGAAAACTCAGGATATGCCGACAAACTAAACTATGGAATTGTTATAACAGGAGGAGGCGCAAAACTTAGATACCTCGAACAATTATTCCGTTTCAGAACAGGTATGGACGTGAGACTTGGAAATCCAGACGTACATCTAACAGGAAAACCCGAAAACGTTAACGACCCTTGCTACGCTACAGGAGTAGGACTGTTGATAAAAGGCTTTGAATACATGGACGAAAATTGGGAAGAAATTAAGTCGGTCAACTATATTTACGAAAAAGATTTTTCTGAAAAAGAAATCATTGAAGAAGAGAAAGAAGAAGAAAAAAAGAGCCGAAAAAGTAAATCGCTATTAAAAAGCTTTCAGGAAAAAATTAACGACTATTTTAAAGAACCCGAAAGCTGCATGACATGACATCAATAGAACTGTATGAAAAAATAAAAGAAAAAAAAAGTTTTCTTTGTGTGGGATTAGACAGCGAATTCAACAAAATTCCCGAATTTCTGAAAATGGGAAGCAATCCCGTTTTTGAATTTAATAAACGAATTATTGACGCAACGGCGCGATATGCAGTGGCATATAAACCAAATTTGGCGTTTTATGAGGCTTATGGAGTTTCCGGATGGGTAAATCTCCGTATGACCATAGATTATTTGAGAACAAACTATCCCGAAATGTTCCTGATAGCAGACGCTAAAAGAGGAGACATAGGAAACACATCGACAATGTACGCCAAAGCCTTCTTCGACACAATAAATTTCGATGCAATAACAGTAGCGCCATACATGGGCGAAGATTCTATAAAACCGTTCATAGGCTACAAAGATAAATGGGCAATTATTCTCGCGTTGACGTCAAACTCTGGCTCAGAAACTTTTCAATACACAGAAGACAGATATAGCGGAATGGTACTGTTCGAAAAAGTGATAAATCAATCAAAAAAATGGGGAACAACAGATAATATAATGTATGTTGTAGGAGCTACAAAACCGGAAGTGATTAAAGACGTGCGAAGAATAGCGCCTGACCACTTCCTGTTAGTGCCCGGAATAGGAGCCCAGGGAGGCAGCCTCTATGAAACAGCAAAAGCCGGATTAAACGCCCAATGCGGATTATTGGTTAACGCATCGAGAAGCATTATATTTGCCGACAACAGCGAAAATTTCTCCGAAATAGCAGCACAAAAAGCTTTGGAAATACAACAGGAAATGGAAAACCTGCTTAGCGAAAAGGGAATAATGTGAAAACATCCGTTGTAATACTAAATTGGAATGGAAGGCATTTTCTTGAAAAATATTTGTCAAATGTAGAAAAATATTCAAAACTGCCTAACACACGAATAATAGTTGCAGACAACGCATCAACGGATGATTCTGTCGCATACGTCGAAAAAAATCACCAAAATATTGACATTATAAAATTAGACAAAAACTACGGCTTCGCGGAAGGCTACAACAGAGCGCTAAAACAAGTGAAAGCAGACTATTACGTGCTGTTGAACTCAGATGTAGAAGTAAGCAAAGGCTGGCTTGAGCCGTTAATAGAAATGATGCGAAAAAAAACAAATATTGCGGCATGTATGCCTAAAATACGGGCAATTGAAAACAAAGAATATTTTGAATACGCAGGAGCTGCAGGAGGTTTTATAGATAAATACGGATACCCGTTCTGCAGAGGAAGATTATTTAAAACAGTAGAAAAAGACACAGGACAGTACGATTCAGAATGTGAAATATTTTGGGCTACCGGAGCATGTTGCATTATAGATGCTAAATTGTTCGAAAAAATGGGAGGTTTCGACGAAATGTTTTTCGCTCACATGGAAGAAATTGATTTGTGCTGGAGATTGAAAAACGCCGGATATACAATATGGTACACGCCAAAATCGATAGTATACCACCTGGGAGGAGGAGCATTGTCAAAAAAATCGCCACTGAAAACATTTTTAAACTATAGAAACAACTTGCTGATGCTGCACAAAAATCTGCCCGAAAATATTAGAAAAAAAACAATGATTATAAGAACAGTATTAGACTGTGTTTCCGCAGCTTATTCGCTTATTTCGGGAGATGCTGAAACAACAAAAGCAGTGTGGAAAGCACATATAGATTTCCGAAAACTACGAAAAAAATACACAGAAATTAACGCCAAAAAAGAATTACCCCCCCACGTTTATAATAAAAGCCTCGTATACAAATATTTCGTAAAAAAACAGACTACTGTCGAAAATTTTTAATTGAAATGCAAAAAAAAGAAATGACAGGATTAGCGTTGATTGTCGGACTAATCAGGCTCGAATAAGACCACATAACTTCTCTTTGTCACGAATAAATTTTTAGTGTAAATTCGTGTAATTAGTGGCTATTCTTCCATTTTTTTTAATTATTTTTCACTTCAAATGCAACAAAACTATAATTTTTTCGTAAAAGTAGAAGCGCATGGAGAGTGATAATTTTGAAATTTTTTTCACATTGAAGAAGCGAGTAGAACATATAAAAAACAGGGAAGCGCCCACAGGTAAGGGCAATAAGCCGGTGAAGGCTAAATCAAAAGGGACCCGAAAGAAAGACGTTAAAAGCGTCAAGGCTGAGCGTATGCCTGCCTTGGACTTGTCGAATATTACTTATCTCGACCCAAAAGTAGATTTGACCTTCAAGCGTATCTTTGCCGACCACCCCGACTTACTTATAAATTTCCTGAATGCTGTAATGCCGTTGCCAGCCGACAGACCGATTGTAGAAATTGAATATCTTCCCTCAGAACTGATGCCTTCAACTCCTACTAAAAAATATTCGATAGTAGACGTGCGCTGCAAAGATAAACTTAAGCGTCAGTTTATCATAGAGATGCAAATGTTTTGGAATTCCGAATTTTATAACCGCATAGTTTTCAATGCAAGTAAAGCCTACGTGAAGCAGTTAGACCAAGGCGACGAATATCATTTGTTGCAGCCTGTCTACACATTAGCGCTTATAAATGAGGATTTTAGCAAATCAAAGAGCTATTATCATCATTATCAGATAATAAATCGCGAAGATACGGGCGAAGTAATTCACGGACTTGAATTTGTGATAGTGGAACTAACCGACAAGTTCTATGCCGAGACTATGGCAGAGCGCAAACTGATGATTTTATGGCTTCGTTTTTTAAAGGAAACAAACGAAAAACTTAAAGAACTTCCTGATGAACTGCAGAAAAACAAGCACATAAGTAAAGCTGCCGAACTTTGTGAAAGCGCTGCCTTTACCCACGAGGAACTGCTAAAATACAATGCGGAAAAAGAGTACATACGTATTGAAAGAGCTCTAATAGAAGGAGCCAAACGCGATGCACTTGCCGAAGGAGAAGCAATAGGCGAAGAAAAGGCAACAAAAAAATTTGAAGGTATCCTTGCCCAAAGAGACAAGGATCTTGCCCAAAGAGACATTAATTTTGTTATAAATACACACAATGCAGGAATATCCGTTGAGGATATCGCTAAATATACAGGTTTGAACATAGAAAAAGTGACACAAATCATCAAGACTGACAAATAAAAGAGCCGCCTTTACGCGCATGGTTCACTGTTCATTTACTTACTGTTCACTGTCTTCACCAGTTTGGTAACATACTTTATTCCTTCGCGAAGGAATACTACGTGATACCTAAGTTTAAGGACTACAAATAGATTTTTTTTAACTTTTCTCACTTCAAATGCAACAAAACTATAATTTTTTCGTATACATATAACGCATCAAGTGCAGTTAATAAGGAAATGATAGTGATGTCAAGACATATTAACCAAGTGTGCAGCAGGCAATTACTCGATAAAGAGGGTAGGAGAGGGGCTGCAAAAAAGCAGAAAACAGCGGTAGTGGTGCCGCTGTGCGCGGTAGTAATTAACCCTTTATTCAAGATATAACGCCATGCAAGTCAAAATAGCCAACCCCATATACGACGTAGTCTTCAAATATCTGATGGAAGACAACGAGATAGCCAAGTTGATGGTATCATCAATCATAGGCGAGGAGGTGGTGTGGCTTGACCCTAAACCGCAGGAATACACTGCCGAAAAGGTAGATGCAGACGGTAAAGGTACGCTGATTACAGTCTATAGACTTGATTTTTCGGCAAAAATTAAAGTAGGCGATGGCTATAAAATGGCTTTGATAGAGTTGCAAAAGGCAAAGTTGCCCACAGATATACCTCGATTTCGCGGCTATCTTGGTGAACAGTACTCAAAAGAATACTCAAATATTATTGATGAAGAAGATGAAGAAGCCGAAACAGTCAAAGATGTGGACAACACAGACAGTACAGAAAATTTACAAATATACTGTATCTATTTTCTGGGCAAAAATATAGGCATAAAAAATACTCCGGTAGTAGAAGTAGCGCCATTGGCGCGCGATGCGGCGACAAAACAGATTATAGACCAGAAAAACGGATTTATCGAAGCCTTGCATCATTGCAGCTGGATAATTCAGATTAGTTACCTGTGTGAGCCGCGTCGCAATGATTTAGAAAGGCTTTTAGCGATTTTTGACCAAAAATATTGTACAGATGACCGTCATTTACTTGGCATTAGCGAAGATTATTTCCCCGAAAAATACAGATGCATAATTAGAAGACTAAAAATGGCTGCAAGCAACTCAAAAATCAGAAAAAAAATGAAACAGGAAGACAGGATTATCAGATATTTGCAGAAATGTGTGCGCGAAGGACTACGCGAAGAAAGAGAAAAAATACGTGAAGAAATAGAAAAAATAGAAAAAAACGGTAAAATAATTTCAGAACTTACCAAAGACCTTGCCCAAAAAGACATAAAAATAACAGACCTCCAAAAACAAATAGAGGAACTGAAAAAACTAACTAAAACCCAAACAAAATGAAGAAAAAATACACATATAATATATTAAGACTTGCAAAGACAGCAGCAGCAATAGCCCTAATGCTAATGTTTGCTGTAACGCAAGTAAAAGCAAACAACCCGAACTACGTGCGTCATTGCGGGCTTGACCCGCAATCTCTACAGAGCATATAAGCCAAAAGTTTCACTTTTTTCACATAAAATGCAACAAAACTATATTTTTTTCGTACATATTAAGATGTATTAAAAACAGTTAATTGAAATTTTTTAAGCAGTAAGATGAAGACAGTTAATAATATTGCCAAAAGAAAAGCGGCGCCAGCAGCCAAGACGAGACCGGTTGCTGCCGTTGCATCAGCCAAATCTAAAACACTTGTAAGATTTGACTGGGCGGTTAAGCGTTTGCTGCGCAACAAGGCGAGCTACGTTGTGCTTGAAGGCTTTCTGTCGGCTCTGCTGAAGGAAAAGATAAAAATTATCAATATAACGGAAAGTGAAGGAAATCAAGACGACCCGGAAAACAAGTTCAACCGTGTCGATATTCTGGTAGAAGACAGCAACGGGGAATTAATCATCATCGAGATGCAAAACAACAATCAGGTAGATTATTTCTTTCGGATGCTATTTGGCGTATCCAAAGCAATAACAGACCACATGGCATTAGGCGATGAATACGAAAAAGTGCGCAAGATATACCACGTAAATATAATATACTTTACCATTGGCGATGGCGATGACTATGTGTATCACGGATATAATGAATTCAGAGGGATTCACAGTAAAAGGCTTTTGCAACTGACAAAAAAGCAAAAAGAATTTTTCGCAGCAAAAAAAGCAAAAAGAATCAAGGACTTGTTTCCCGAATACTATATTTTGTGTGTAGAAGACTTCAACGATGTAGCAAAAGACAATTTAGACCAATGGATTTATTACTTCAAACATACCGAAATACCGGACAATTTTACGGCTCCCGGAATGAAGGAAGCAAAGGAATATCTTAAGTATGAAAAGCTTTCGGAAAAAGAGAAGAAAGCTTATTCGTTTCACCTTGACCAAAAAAACTATGAACGGGATGTGGTAGCAAATTCAATTGCAGAAGGACGTGCTGAAGGCGAAGCAGAACGCAAAGAACTCGAAGCACAGATTGCCCAAAAAGACCAGGACCTTGCCCAAAAAGAAAAAGACTTGGAAGCCGAACGTAAAAAGAACGAAGCCCTCGTTGCTCAATTAGAAGAACTTAACCCATTTTGAGAATAGCGTTGCCTAATTGTGTTAAAAAAAGTTAAATACTGTCAATTTTTCACCAAATTTTACTCAAAAATCTATCATCTGTCACAGTTTGTTTTTGCAACTACTTGATAATGAGATACAGTTATTTTTGAAAACGCTTTTGTAGTACACAGGGGGGTATTTTTAATCTCAAAAATAGTCCCGACCTTTGCGGCCATGTATTTCAAGGCAACAATACGTAATAATCCGTCCACAGGTAAGTTGGGCAGTTACTACCGGTTAATTGAAAGTTATCGCAACCAGGAGGGTAGAGTCTGTCATCGTACCTTGTTAAACA
>Ga0099364_10004558_pt1 | contig 20978 bp, 21 predicted proteins | sample TergutTh196P3_FD_73070 | JGI IMG/M metagenome (GOLD analysis project Ga0099364, IMG submission 73070) | Microcerotermes parvus P3 segment gut microbial communities from Pointe-Noire, Republic of the Congo - Th196 P3 | ecosystem: Host-associated > Arthropoda: Insects > Digestive system > Gut ... | reverse complement strand
AAAGTCCGGCGTCGCCTTCATCCAGATAGCGCCCAAGCAACTTGTAGCCCACTGTATGAGAAATCCCGAAGCGACGACACAGACCACGGAAATTCGTACCGGGTTGTAGCGCAAGTTGCACAAATTCTTTCTTCAGTTCCATCGCTGACCTCATTTGCCAGGGCATCTTGTCCTCCATAAGAACAAAAATGCCTACAGTATAAAATGTGTAAACGATGTCTCCGAACATGTGTCAACGATGTCCCCGGTCTGAACACCCGCAAGCGGGAGAGGGGAGATCTTGCAGGCGGCAATGTCGTTCCATCTCCCATTTGTGGCTGCGCCGCGAGCGGAAAAGGGGAGCCACTCGCGGCGCAACCGAAGGCAGGGAGATGGTATGTAAAATGTATCCACCAGAACCGAAACCGCTCTAAACAAGAAGAATTCAGGCGCATGATTTTATCCGGGCAAGCAGGCGGCGGCAAAGAGGGCGGGGCGAAGCAAAGGCGCAGGCTTCATCCTGCCAGCGCATCATTACGCCATAACAGGCGCAACCGGAAAAAGTTTCAGGCAGGGCGCACTGCTCGCCGCCATTTTCCTGACAGGCAAGCCACAGGCCGACGCTGCTTTTGCAATCATCCCGCCCGCAGTTGGCAATCAGGCGCAAGCCATCCGCCTCCGCCGCGATACAGCTTATCTGGTCATTGCCGGAAATTGACAGGGTTCTGCCCCCATGTTGTATGCTGATAGCGTTCTCCCCTTCCAGATATTGCGCGGCATTCATCCGGCCATTCCCCGTCCTGTTCTGGTGTTTCAGGGCTTCTCCCGCAAAAATCACGGCAGCGGCATAGGGTCTGCCCGCCACCAGCAAACAGCCGTCCGGCGCGGCTTCGCAGTCCTCAGCCTCGCTTGCGGCAGGGGAAAAGTTGGGCGCGACAAGATAGAAAAAATGCTCCTTCCACTTATCCCACCAGCCGTTATGACTGTTATAGGAACCACTGTCCGGCCTGCCATCCACAGCCTCGAAATCCGGGCATTGCCCCCGTACCAGCAAGCGACAGGATGAGTGACTGGCGTATTTCTCCATACATGTGACAAAGGAAGGTTCAATAACAACATCCTTTGTACCCAATGCTTGCAGCGAATTGAAAACCGAATATGGGGGACGACCTGCCAGGCGGTTTTTCTGGTCTGCCAATTTGGCAAAATTGAAGGTCTCCGGCACTGCCGCCGTCAGTTCAAGCGGCGCCGCCCAGGGCAAACGCTGCAATTCGTTTGCCTTACTGAAAGCCATTATGCAGGCGGCAATGCGTTGGGTAAGCATGAGCGCATCCGCCTGATCTTCATCGGCAAAAAATACTTCCGGCGACAAGCGTGTTTCGACTCCTGCTACCCACTCCTCACGGCTAATCCAGGCCACGCTCTCGTTTTTGCCGACCATCACTCTTGTTATACCTTCCGCTGCCGGATTCGGCGCGGCATTTTCGAGATATTGGCGGGCGTCGTAATCCCGCCGACATTCGCTGCCATCCGCGCCCGCCCTGAAACTGCGCGTTTGTCCGGGCAAGGGCGCGCCCGGCGCGAACAAAACCGCAACCACATTTTCCGCAATGACGGTTTGTCCGTCCGCCGCGACAATCTCAATCAGTCCGGCGGTATCGGGATTCAGCAAATCGGCTTTCGGCTCCGCCTTGTGGTTACCGGAAACAAGATACCAAAGGCATTCCGTGTCACTACCCAAAAGCGGCGGCATACTTAAGCTGCGCCAGGGGAAATGACCGAGGATGCTGACGCCCTTGCTGCCACAAACGCCCGCTTCCGCGCCCTCGTACCCCAATGCTTCGTCCGTATCCGGGCAGGGCAAATGTCCCGGCACAAAACCCTTTCGATTTGCGCGCGCGTCAGGATAAAGGACGGCATAGCCCAGCAACGCCTCCCTTGCCATAGCCAGCTTTTCCGCCATAGCCAATTCACGGCGCGGAGATGGACTAACTGTGATAAACCAGGCCATGACGCCCAGCGCCAGAAAAAGCAACATCAACAGCAAAATTGCGCCGGATTGCCTGGATAAAACGCTCTTCATTCCCGCTCTCCATCCTTTCTGATTTCCCCGCCCCGCAGCAAATCTCTGGTCGCGCCGCCGACATCTTCCGGCGCGGCGTTTTCCGTTTCCATGAACAGGCCGTCTTCTTTCCAGATAAACGTCCTGCCCGTCCGTTCATGGCGTACCAGGCCCTGCCAGGCGTCCGGTTCCGCTGCATCCTCCTGACTATCCGGCCAGTCGGCTTGTTCCTCCTCCAGAATTTCGTCAACATCCGCCTGTTCCAGCGTTACCTCCGGCGTCTGTTCGTCTTTAACCTCTTGCCACACCTTTACCGTCTCTTGCGGGTCAGCTGCCGTGTACACATAAGCGCCAACGCCCGCCGCAAGGCACAGCGCCCCTGCCGCCATAAGAAGACACTTCAAGCCCGACAAACGAATGTTTCGTAATTCATCCGGCGCGTATTGCGTTTTGGGCGGAGAGGCCACCAACAGGGAAAGAAAAAAAGCATCGTCCGCCTCAATGCCAGGTATCAGGGTAAATTCCCCGGCCAGTAATTCCCGCTCGGAATCAGGAAGGGCGAACAGCGGGCAAAGCGGTAAATCCGTCGGCAACGGCTGTTGCCGCGCCAGATAGGTAAGCAACCTTCGCGTCTCTTCCAGCAAATTTTCCCCGTTGCCGGAGATTAGCCGGGAAAAACAGGGAACATGCGCCCGCAGCAAAGTCTGGCGCACAAAATTTCCGCGTCGGGTGAGCACAATGCCGTCACGCGGCAGGTTGAGCTTTTTAGCCGCCGCTTCCACAAGTTGGGGCAGCGTGTACAGGCCGGACAACGGCTGCGCCGCCGCAAGCCAGTCCTGCAAAGGCAGGGCGGGCAGCGAAGATAAAAGCAGATTTTCTTCCTTGCGTCCCGGCTTTTCCGATACCGGCTTTTCCGAGCCATGCCAGGGCAGGGTTCGCGCTGCCACATAAGGCGTATCAGGAAAATGGCGCTGGATTTTCCGCCGGATTACCGCGCGGCGCTCCGCGCCGTACAGGCGGGGAATAGCCTCAAGCACAAAGCCTTCGTCCGGCAGATCAGTCAACACCGTAAGCGGCAAACGCGCCTCTCGCGCTCGCCACTTTGCGAAACTGCCAAGTCCTGCGGCATCCGGCGTAAAATCAGCCAGCCGCGCAATATGGCGTTTGTGCCGACGATAAAGGCGGACAAGCGTCGGCTCAATGAAGAGAACAAGCCGATCAGAATCCCACATTCGCCACCACGTCATAAATAGGCCCAATGACCGCCAGAATGATCCAGCCCAGCAGGAAGCCGAGCATGAGGGTAAGCGTCGGCTCAAGCAGGCGCTCCGCCTGTTTTGCCGTTTCTTCGACCTCGCGCTGATAAAAATGGCGGACATTGGCAAGGGAACGATCCAGCGCGCCGGTTGCCTCGCCAACCGCAAACATACGCACGACAAATTGCGGAAACAGGCCGGTATCGTTAAAAGCAAGACTGATCCCGCGTCCGGCACGAATATTCGCCTCCGCGTCGTACAGAGCGCGGCGGATGGCGCGATTGCCGGAAATGTCGCGCGTCGTTCCCAACGCCTCCAGAACGCTGACGCCGGAAGCGTAAAGCATGGAAAATGTGCCCGCAAACCGGGCAAGAGCAATCTTGCGAATAATCTGGCCGAACAGCGGAATGGCAAGGAGCATGGCGTCAAAGCGCAAACGCATGGCGGCAGACAGAAGCGGCAAGGCGACCAGACATAAAACCAGTAGCAGGCTACCTGAAAAAATTAAAAGGCCGTATTCGCGCAGCAGGGCGGAAGAGGCAAAAAGCAAACGGGTCTGCCAGGGAAGCTCGCTCCCCATATTGGCCAGAAAAATCTCAAGTTGCGGCACGAGATCGTAAAAGAGAAAGAACACGGCAGCGGCAATCACCGCCGCGACAAAGGCAGGATAGATCAGGACGCGCCGCGCCATGCCTACCATCTCATCCTCCCGCTGCAATTCGTCAAGCAGTTTGCCGATGGCTTCCGGCAATCGTCCCGCCATCTCGCCGGCGCGAACCATGCCAACAGCAACAGGATTGAAACTGCCTTCCGCCGCCATCGCGCCGGACAGGGTTGCGCCATGCGAAATGCCATCCAGCAGGGCTTCGGCCACCAGACGCTGGCGGTGGTCTTCCGCTTTGCCAAGGTCAAGGAGAGCTTCCTGCAATGCCACCCCCGCCGCGAGCAATTCCTTTAACTGGAACCAGAAATGCAACCATTCCCGCCGTGGCATCCTCGCCAGCCGCCTCTGCGCCAACGGCTGTTCTGTGGCCGTAATCAAATCCAGCCCCCGTTCGCGCAAACGGTTTTCCAGTTCAAGAAGGCCAACGCTTTCGCACTGGCCGCGCACCTTGCGTCCTGCCCGGTCAATGGCGCGGTAATCGTAGCGCATAGCCTACATCCGTTCGCTCAAATCCACGACCCGACCAAGCTCCTCCAGCGCGGTTAACCCGGCGCGAACCTTGGCCGCGCCGTCCTCCGCCAACGTCACCAGACCGCTCTCCACCGCAGATTGGCGAAGCGCGTCCAGCGGCGCGCGCTGCGCGATGAGCGCGTCCAGTTTGCCATCCACCCGCAACACTTCCAATACCGGCAACCGCCCCTTGTAGCCGGTAAAGCGGCACTGTTCACAACCTGCCGGATGAAAGAGAAAAATATCCTCTCTACCGACTCCCAGCATTTGTTTTTCTGCAAGAGTAGCGGGAGCTTGTGTCTTGCACTGCGGACACAGGCGGCGCAGCAGGCGTTGCGCGATAATGCCGCTGATGTTGCCCGCCATGGATTCCGCGCTCACCCCCAAATCAAAAAGGCGCGGCAACGCGCCCAGGGCGGAATTGCTGTGCAGGGTAGCGAATACGCGGTGTCCGGTCATCGCGGCGCGAAAGGCCATGCCGGCTGTGGCCGCGTCGCGTATTTCGCCGATCAGCATCACATCCGGGTCCTGCCGCAACATGGCGCGTACCCCGTCGGCAAAATCCATCTTGATAGCGTCGGACAAACTGGTCTGCCGGATGAGCGGCAAGGGATATTCCACCGGGTCTTCCAGGGTCATGATATGAATGGCCTCGGAATTCAGATGGTGGAGAATGGAATAGAGGGTGGTGGTTTTGCCCGCGCCGGTAGGCCCGGTGAGCAGAAATACTCCTTCCGGGCGGGCAAGCATCCGTTCAACCAGACGATGCGCCGCTTCGGACAAGCCCAGCCCGGCAAGCGGCATGATGCCTTTTTGCCGATCCAGAATACGCAGCACGATATTTTCCCCGTGCAGGGTCGGCTGGCTGGAGACGCGAAAATCAATCGGCCTGCCGGAAACATTGAGCGTCGCCCTGCCGTCCTGCGGGGCGCGGCTCTCCGCGATATTCATCCCGCCGATGACTTTCAGACGCACCGCCAGAGCGCGCCAGCAGGCAATGTGCAGGGACCGAATCTGGCGCAGAATGCCGTCCTGACGATAGCGAATCCGCAAAAACCCCGCTTCCGGCTCGAAATGGATGTCGGAGGCTTCCGCCTTTACCGCGTCAATCAGAATGGCGTCAACCAGCCGGACGACCGGATGCGAGAGGCTCTCCTCCACGCCTTCCGCCGTTCCGTCGCCCGCCTCAAGCCTTGCGAGAATATCGTCAATGGCAAGGGCATGTCCGTAGCAGCGGTCAATAGCGGCCTCTATCTCCGCCTCACCCGCCAGCAGGAACGAAAAGGCGATGTCTTTGCCGTTCTGGCGTCGAATATGAGCGCGCAGCCGGTCTTGTCCCGGCAGGTCATGGCTGTCCGCCACCGCCAGCACGACCCGCGCCGCCGCCGCGTCATAATCCAGCGGCAAGACCCGCAGACGCCGCGCCAAATCTTCCGGGATCAGGGCAAGCGCCGCCGAATCAACCGTCGTCCGTGCAAGATCAATCGCCGAATGCCCGAATGTCTCCGCCAAGGCATCGCGTAGCGCCGCCTCCGACAAAAAACCCAGCGCCACCAGGGTGCGCCCCAGCGCCTCTTTCCTCTTTTCCTGTTCGATCAAGGCAATCCGTAACTGGTCGGCGGAAATCAATCCTGCCGCGTGTAAGACCTCACCCAGTTTCCTGAATGCTTTTTCCGGCGCGTTCATGGCGTTTTCCGATTCAGTCTTCAGCGAGGAAAACCATCCGCCCCGTTTGTCCAGAACGCGGCGTCGGGGAGATTGTCCTTCAGGCCGGAAAAGTCGCCATTCAGCGTCGCGTCATGCAAAACTATCGGGCGCAGAAAGATCACCAGTTCCGATTTCTTCGCGCCCTCATACCTTGAGGTGAACAATTCCCTGACCAATGGGATGTTCCCCAGCAGCGGCACTTTTCCGCCATCCCGATCCGCGCGGTCTTCCATCAAGCCGCCAAGCACGGCTATTTCCCCGCTTCCCAGGCGCAGGACAGACTCAATTTCCCGGGTGCGAATCTGCGGTATTTCGTTGGCAATATGGGAGGGAATATCCGGGTTCGGATCCTTGACCATGCTCGCAATGCTGGAAATGGTCGGACGCACATTTAAAATGATGCTATCGTCAGCGCCAATTTGCGGCGTCACCGTCATGACCAGACCAACCGACACGGTCTGCGGCGTGGAACTGTAGGCTACTACGGGATTGCTGTTACTGCCGCCGGGAGTCACATCGGCCCTGATATTGAAATAAACCACGTTTTCCACCACCTTCAAAAGCGCGGTCTGGTTGTTCAATACCGAGAGGCGCGGACTGGAAAGCACCCGCGTCGAACCGAATGATTCAAGCAGGCTCAGGGTAGCGGCAAACAGATTGCCGCGCCGGGAAGTATCGGAGTAGCCAATGGAAAAAGGCGATATTGCGACTGATTGCCCTGTGGGTCTGCCCGCCTGCGTCAGGGTGAAAATTTTGCGCCCCTCGTCCCAGAAACGGCTCCATTCGATGCCCTGCTGATAGCCGTCATTCAGCGCCACCTCAACAATGGTAGCTTCAATCATCACCTGACGATGCGCCGCATTCGCTACCCGATCTATGAATTCCCTGACGCGCTCATGCTGCCGTCCGGTTGCGCGTATCGTCACCACTCCGCTTTCACGATGGACGATGACGGCAGCCGCCTCGCGGAAAGTTGATCGTCTTGCCTTTCGCGCCGTTTGCATGCGTATTTCCTGCCCGCCTTGCGTATTTCCGATTTGTTTCTCCTGGCGTGCGCTTTGAGCGCTGTCGATCTCTTCAAACTCTTCCACGCCCCCATCCGGAAAAATCTTGTCCGTCTCCTGAAGAATGTGTTTTATCCCCTGCTCCAGAGACTCCCAGAAGCGATTGCCGGAGAGATTCTCCACCCTTGTTGAAGAGCCGTTGTCGTTGCCAGACATGAAGGACGAACTACCGTCGCCAACATTGCCCGGCAAACCGGAAGCGATCTGGGTGCTGGTGGCTACCTCGCCGCTCATGCTGCGGCTCATGTTGACATAGTCAACCCGGTAATGCCGCAGAAACGGTGTATCCGGCATGACTGCCAGATTGTCGCCATCCAGTTCAACCCGCATATCCACCTGACGGGCTATTCTATCCAAAATTTGCGGCAAGGTCTGCTGAACCGCGTTCATCGTCACGTTGCCGGAGAGTCCGGGGTGAATATCAACATTCAGCTTTGCGTCCCGCGCCAGAGCAAAAAGCAAATCCCGCACCGGCACTTCGTGCGCGACTACGCTATAAGTTTCCGCCTTTTCAGGAACAGCAACCGGCGGCGGCGTATAGGCATGGCGAACCGGAGCCGGAATTTCTTCCGGCCCTGCCGCGTCCTCGCCAGAATCCTGCTGGCGGGCAGTCCGGGCGGAAGCGGAAAGTTGCTCCGCTTCCGCGCGCAAATGTCCCTGCAGGGAGACCTGCTGCCCGGTCACGCTACAGGCAGACAGCACCGCCACCCACCCCAGGTGGAGCATCAATGGAAACTTTTTCATTCCCGCTTTTCAGATCAATATTTTGCAGATTCGGAATTTCTGATGCCTGCTTTTCCCAAACTCACGCTTCCAGACAGGTTGACAGAAAGGCTTTACGCTCGTCGCCCTTAAGTTTTTGCTCTTTCGCTTCCTGCTTGCACTGTTCAGCCTTTTCCCTGCCGGCTACCTTGTCAGCCTTGCCGGATTTGCCGACGACGCCCTCGCCGGATTTGGACAGGCAGGACGACATGAACGCTTTTCGTTCATCACCTTTCAGTTCTTTTGCCCTGGCTTCCTGATTGCATGTTTTCATTTTTTCCCGCTGCGCCTTCTGGGCGGCAGTAGGCTCTTTTCTGGACTTTACATCCCCATCAATTGCTTGCGCCTGAGAAACAAGCAACAGTGCGGTGACAAGCGAAATGAATAACTGTTTCACGAAAAACCCCTTCTGAAATAAATAACAGGAGTTCATATTATACTTATGGTACATATGTTTTCTGCAATCTTTTACAAAAAATATTTGCGGTTGCCTGATGGATCGCATGATGATATATTATGATGCACAGTACTGGAACACAGTAACTAAAAAGCCCCAACTGAAAAACCCCAACCTGGAGAATACATCATGCGCGCAGACGTACTTAATTCACTGCTAACCCAACTCAACAGCAGTTCCACAGACATCGAGGCTTCCGCCATAATCTCCACCGATGGTCTCATCATTGCCTCCATGCTGCCCGCAGGCATGGACGAAGACCGTGTCGGCGCCATGAGCGCCGCCATGCTGTCTCTGGGCGACCGCACTGCCCAGGAACTGGTTCGCGGCGCTGTGGAGCAAGTGCTGGTCAAGGGTAACAAGGGTTATGTGATAATGACCCACGCTGGCGACAACGCCGTACTGACCGTGCTTATCCGCTCCAGCGCCAAACTCGGCCTGGTATTCCTGGACGTGAAACGGGCTGCGGATGAAGTTGCCAAGATGACCGGCTGAGCCGCCTGGCACGGCAACCCTGACACAGCAACCTTGGCACTTAACACTGGAGAACCTGAAAATGGCTGGAGGCGCTTTTTTTCTGCTGCGGATGAACGACCATATCCGCTACCTTAATAATATCCAGGCCACTCTGGACGGCAAGGGCGACTTCCAGGGCTGCGAGCACACGGCCTGCAAGTTCGGCGCCTGGTATTACGGCGAAGGCCGCGGGGAGATAGAGGCCGTCGGCAGCGAGTGCGTGGCGCTCTACGAGCAGATTGCCGCTCCGCACGAGGCATTTCACCTCCATAGCCGCAAGGCGCTGGACTTGAAACAGGCTGGCGACGAGGCCGGCGCCGCTGCCGAAGTCACCGAGATGATGAAGCTGTCCAGAGAACTCGTCGACCTGCTGGTTAAACTCGATAGCAGTTGCAGCAAGTAAGCAAGCGCACAGTGTTGGAGGACAGAGGCACGCCTACGGCACAGGACGAAGGTTCCACGCAGAGCGGGGAAGTGTCCTTTGCGTTAAGCGCCCGGACACGGCTTGCAAATGTCGGCGTCGGCTTTGCGGGTTCGTGTGTCGAGGACTGGCTTTCCCGTGCCGTAGCGCGTAATCCCTCCGACCTGCGTCGTCATGTGCAACGCATCATCCATTTGTGCGAGCGAAGAGCGCCCGAAGTCGCCAATGCGCTGGCAGATCTGTTCATGGTACTCGGCACAAAGGGCTATCCCCTGCGCCTGCGCCTGCTCCAGCGCGTTGCCCCTTTGCTTTCCGCAACGTCCCTGGACTGGTTCCGTGACCGGCTGGCAGATGGCAGAGCGGCGCACGTTGGCTTGCCCGAAGACTGCGTTTCACTGCTCGGCAGCGGCGCAACCGGCACGACCCGTCTGGTGGAACGCTGTGATTCACCGGCAGCCGCCGCGCATAGCAAGGCGTCATCCGACCTGCTGGAAAGCATCAGCGAATATATCCTGCAAGGCCAGTTTGCCGCCGCATGCGAGATGCTTGAGAATGAAATTCGCGCCGCGCCGGGTGATCTCGCCCTGCAACGTGAACTTGCCAGGATTCTTGCCCACAGGAACGATCCCGAGGCGCGGCTGGCGTTAATAGCGCGTTTGCGCGCGCAGGATATTGAACTTATCGCTGAACTACAAGTATGACCTACCAACCCAAAAGCCCCATACGCTGCGCGCTTCTGGGCATGAATGCCAGCGCGAGCTACAGCTACGAATACTGTATCAGGCACTACCCGGATAGCGCCTATACGCTTGCCGGTTCCATGGAAGACGCGCAACTCCTGTTGATTGATGTGGATTCGCCGGAGGGACGGCGTATCGCCCACCAATATCTGACCGGCGATGTCTCGGGCAAGGTTCCCGTAATTCTCAGCGCCAATCAGTTGCGCACGGAAGGCATTTTCTTCCTGCACAAGCCCGCCAGCCCTGAAACCCTGCGCGTGATTCTGGATCGGGCTACAGCGCAGATCGGCCATAACGCTCGCGTCAGGAGTCAGGCCGACAGGCATGTGACCAGGGCGGCGCTGGCTATGGAAGAAGAAGACGCCCCTCTCAGTCTCTACATGTTCGGTTCCGACAACGACAGTCGCGACAACATGTTCTTCGACCCGGAACAATATCTGTACGGTGATGTCCGCCATGCGTACCGCATATCGCAGGGCGCAGGGCGGGTGATGGAGCTACGTAGCGGCACGCTGGCTTTCATCCGCATCTGCGCCCGCAGCAAACGCGTGCATACCTCTGTGCGCGACGCGGTGCTGCGTTCCATCGTCACTACCACCCGCATCAAGTTCACTCTGACCGCCCTCGCTGAAGAGGACGGCAGGAACTGGCCTGACGACGGCGGTACGGAGTCCATGGAGAGTTTCCTGTGGCGTCTGGCGGCGTGGACTTCGCGCGGGCGTTTGCCGCAGGGCGACGATCCGAACGCGCGCACGCGGTTACGTTTCTGGCCCAACATGACGCGCCTGCTTCCCATCCCGCACGCCATGCGGATTGCCGCCCTGTGGTCGTCCGGCCCCTATTACACCATGACCGCCATCGCGCGGGAGTTGATGATTTCGCTCGGCGACGTGCATGTATTCTATTGCGCCGCAGCAGCCATTGGCCTGCTCGAAATCGAGGCGCAGACGCCAGAAAAAACTTTTCCAACCGCCCAGGCAGTCCGAACAGCTCCCCAGGTCAGCAATACCGCGCCGCAAAGCCAGCGCGGCCTGTTGGGACGTATCCTCTCACGCCTGCTGGGCAATCGCTAAAAGAGAGTCATATACCGATGAGCAATCACAAGATCGTCATTACCGGCCCCGTTGGCGCTGGTAAAACCACAGCGGTAAGCACCTTGTCCGACATTGAACCGGTTCAGACCGATGCCGTAGCCAGCGACATGACGGCGCAGCGCAAGCGCACCACCACTGTTGCCATGGATTATGGCCGTCTCGATCTCGGCGGCGGCGAGCATGTGCATCTTTACGGCACGCCGGGACAGGAACGTTTCGACTTCATGTGGGAAATTCTCTGCGAGGGCTGCATCGGCCTGGTACTGCTGGTCGACAACAGCCGTCCCGCGCCGCTGAACGACCTGTCTTTCTTTCTCAAGTCCTTCGTCAGGCAGATCAGGCAAACGCGCTTTGTAATCGGCGTCACGCACATGGACAAAGCCCCAAATCCCGGCCTGCCCAAATACCACGAGATACTGAACAAGCTGGAATTCAATGTGCCCATCTTCGAGGTTGACGCCCGCAGCGAAGCCGACATGCGTACTCTGCTGAAGGCCCTGTTGTACTCGCTCGATCCTGGCCTGATGGAGCCTGCGCGTGGCGTACAGGCTTAAACCCGGACTCTGGCTGGCGACAACGCCGGCCGGCGCTTACCGGGCGCTCAGTCAACAGCAGCCGGACATGGCGGTGAGTTTTCTGCGCGCTATCCTGCGCCAGCCTGGCACGCCGGAACTAAACGAGCATACCCTGATTCGCCTGAGCGATCTCCCGCTTGCAGACGCTCTGGCTTTGCTTGACTGTGTGCAGCAGGCTGGCTGGGTGGAAGGTTTCAGCGAAGCGCGCGAAGAGCCGCAAGGCGCTTTTGAATACCTGCTGCCCCAAATTCTGCCCGATCTGTCCAGTTCGCGCCGCGCCCTGCTGGCTGACCCGCAAGGTTTCTATGTAGCCACGACGGGTTTCCCGCATGAAGCAGCCGAAGAACTTGCCGCGCTTTCCGCTGCCGTGGGCACCCTGCATGAACGCAACATGGGACTGCTGCAAGGCAACCTGCGCCTGGGTACATCTGCCTGGGCGGTGGTAGATGCCGCAGGCAACAGTCGTATCGGCTTCTGGCCCCTGTATGTGGACAGCCACCGCTTTGTCCTCACCCTGGACAGGATGCCCATGCTCAACCATCCCGGCATGGTGAAGCTGGCCTGGATTCTGTTCCGGCACTATGGCGCCAAAACTTCGAATGGGAAGAGCGCGAATTAACGCAGTTTTTGTTTAATCCTGTGCAGCAGACAGAGATTTTTTCTGGATTCCCGCCTACGCGCACTGCTGTATGGAAGCAAAAATTAGCGACAGGCATTCATGCCTGTCGTTCAACAAACAAGGAAGGAGTTTGCATCCCCTCCCTTGTTGCTACGGTCGAAACTCCGGCCTAAAGGGCGGAGTTTCAAACCGGAGTTATCTTTACGATGAATGCATCCGCCTGAACCAAAACCACCCTGACTCCGCGCTCAAGCAAACGCCCTTCACCCGCCGGTGAATTCAGATGTTAGAAACTTGTAGACAAAAGTATGCAATTCTGGCAGGTAAATCTACTAATTGTCTTGTGATTTGCGGCTGATTGTTTCAAAATTCGCATAATTCTTAAAATAGAGACAGCGTGATAACTTACGAATTTCCCTTCAACGAGCGCATCCGCAGTTTACTTCGCCTGGAAAGTCTGTTTGACAAGGTGGTGTATTTCACGGGTGCGGATGGCGCGCTTGAGCACCATACGGCGCTTGATGGGCTGTTTGAAATCCTCGATGTCATCGGTCGCTCCGACCCCAGGATGGACTTGCTTCAGGAACTGGAACGGCAACGCAAGAATCTGCTCGGCTTTCGCAATAATCCAAAAGTCTCGGAAACCGCGCTTGACGGTTCCCTGTACGAGATTGAACAGGCATACACCGCGCTCCATGCCCTGCATGGCCGCTTCGGACAATCGCTGCGCGACAACGACTGGCTGATGAGCATCAAGCACAAGGCCGCCCTGCCCGGCGGCGCCTGCGGTTTCGATATACCCTCCTACCACTACTGGCTGCAACAGCCTTCCCATGTTCGTCGCGCCGCGCTGGAACGCTGGCAGACAGGAGTCATCCCGGCGCGAAACGCGCTCGCTATCATCCTGCGCCTTTTGCGCGGGCATGGCGAACTGAAGCCCCTCGTTGCGCAACGTGGGCAATACGAAAAATTCCTGAGCGGCACCAATTTCCAGATGGTACGCATCGCGCTGGATGAAAACGCGCAATTGATCCCGGAAATCAGCGCCAATCGCTACGTTCTCCACATCCGTTTTGTCCTGCCCACAGCCATCGAAACAAAAAGCCGCTGCTGTGATTCCGATGTCTCTTTTGAACTCAGCTTTTGTTCCCTGGTCTGAGCATGAGTCCTGCCGCCCTCATGGTTGCCTGTCCGCAATGCAATAAGCAGACACCCTGGCAGACAGAAAATCCCTGGCGTCCCTTTTGTTGTGAACGCTGCAAATTGCTGGATTTGGGTAATTGGGCGGAAGAGCGTTACCGCCTGCCGGAAGAGAATACTGCGGAAACACATCCATCAACCCCTGGAGAAACAGTTTGAAGCGTCGGCTTTTCCTTGCAACCGGGGCGCTTTGTCTGCTTGCCGCCAGGAAGAAAAAACCTCTCGAAACAAACAACATTTTCGCGCCCTACGAAGGCTCTTCAGCCAGCCGCCTGCCGCCGGTAAGAGCCGCGACGCTGCCGACGAACTGGCGGCATTTCGATGTCGCCTTGACCCTGAAAGCCGAAACAGCGCATAACGAGACGGCAACACTTCGCTTCCCTCTGCCTTTGCATCAGGACACCCCAACCCAACCCTGGCAGCGGGTAGAGCGCCTATCCTGGGAAAGCGACGCGCGCGCTTTGCTGGAACGGCAGCCGAATGACGGGATGGAGACGCTCGTTTGCGCATGGGAGAGCGCCAGGCAGCCGCCCCAACTACTGCTTTCGACAGCGCTTGCCGTTGCCAACCGCCGCTTTGATATTTCCCGGCGAACCTTTGCGCCGGAACGGGAAGACATTCTCCGCAAAAACCTCGCCGCCACCAGCCTGTTGCCGGTCAATGACACTGCCAGGGAACTGGCAAAAAGCATTGTGAAACGTATCATAGACCCGCTCGCGCAGACCCATGCCCTGCACGACTGGGTGATCGAAAAAAGCGTTTTCGATACTACCCTGGCAGACAGCGATGGCACTGGCGATATCCAACAACAAATCGAAAGTCGGCAATATGGCGGCGGCGCGGCGGACATCTCCGGTTTGTTTGTCCTCCTGGCTCGCGCCATCGGCATTCCCGCCCGGCGCGTCTTCGGCTTTTTTATCGCGCCCTCGCAACTCTCGCCCGCATTGGGAACAACCGCCGATGCAAGTGAGTTGCCCCTGCTGCTACATTGCCGCGCCGAATTTTACACTCCCGGCTATCATTGGATTCCGGTCGACCCCGCCGCCGTCTGCCGCGCCGCCGCCCTGGATAGCGACGTCGCCGATGCCGCAGACGCATTGAACGCCTTGAAGCGGCTTGCTTTCGGCTTTTGGGAAATGAACTGGCTGGCGCTCAATTACGCTGAAAACGAAACTCTCGGCAACCTTCCGCGCTTCTTACCCAAAACTGACTACACCTGCCAGCTTGTCAGCCGGGAAACGCACACCGAATAGCATCAAAATCCAGTTTCTTAAAAAGTCCCAATCACCCACATCGGCACGCTGATGCCGGTATCCCGGTCGGGGCGAACCGCCTCAAACTGGCCGTTGCCGCTTCGGTCAACCAGATAATAAGGTTCTCCGACCTCTGGCGTTATTTTCAGCATATATAGATGGCCGCCGAGCCGATATTCTTCCACAACCCCCCTCTCTTCACGGCGGATAGTTACCTGAGGCTCGTCAATACTTTCATCAAACGGACGAATGTCCGTCGGCGGCGGGGGAATATCATCAAGCGGCAGCATCCCGGCCGGCTCTCCTTCCGCCGCAATGGCAGAGAAGGACATAAAAAAGAAAACCGCCACAAAACCCGGACGGAGAAACCGCAGAAGAGCCGTACACATGGAAATCATCCTGAAAAAAATCTGCACACAATATGAATTCTATTACAGATTGAGGAGCAGTTCCTGTTCGGCAGACAGCGCGGAGAAACTTCGCGTCTCATAGTGGCGGAAAATGGCGGCGACGATTGCGTCCGGGTCGTCAATGATCTGGACAATCTCCAGGTCTTCGGGGCTTACCATGCCTCTGTCAAGCAACTGTTCTCTTAACCAGTCCATCAGCCCCCGCCAGAAATCACTGCCCACCAGAATGATGGGAATGCGCGAAATTTTCTGGGTCTGCACGAGGGTAATCACCTCCATCAATTCGTCCAGAGTACCGAATCCGCCCGGCATGACCACATAGGCGCTGGCAAAACGCACAAACATATATTTGCGCGCGAAAAAATGGCGAAAATAGATAACAATGTCCTGATAAGGATTGCCCATTTGCTCGTGTGGCAATTCAATGTTCAACCCAACCGATGGAGAACTCCCGGCAAAAGCTCCCCGATTCGCGGCCTCCATCGTTCCCGCTCCGCCGCCGGAAATCACCGCGAAACCGGAGTCGGAAAGTTTCCGGGCAATTGTTTCCGTAAGGCGATAAACAGGGCTATGCTCATCAATACGGGCGCTGCCAAAAACGGAAACGGCAGGACACACGCCTTGCAGACGATCCGTTGCTTCGACAAATTCTGACATAATGCCGAAAACGCGCCAGGCTTCCTGCGCTGCGCCGATTGTTGTCTGCGGCATGCCCGCCTGCGCGTAAAACTTTTTTTTGTTCATACTATGCCTCTGTTATTGTTGGTGGACGGTTCGTCCTATCTGTATCGCGCCTTTCATGCCCTGCCCGACCTGAAAAACCTGGCTGGTTTTCCTACCGGGGCGCTGAAAGGCGTACTTGCCATGCTACGCCGCTTAACGAGCGACTTCAAGGCTGAATATCATGCGGTAATATTCGACGCGAAAGGCAGGACTTTTCGCAACGAATGGTATCCCGCCTATAAGGCGCACCGCCCGCCCATGCCGGAAGACCTCGACCTGCAAATTCCGCCTCTTCACGCGGCAATCCGCGCCCTGGGCTGGCCGCTCCTGAGCGTCGAAGGCGTGGAAGCCGACGATGTGATCGGCACGCTCGCGCGCATGGCGGAAGCCAGTGGCATGGAGACGCTGATTTCCACCGGCGACAAGGACCTCGCCCAACTGGTCACGCCCAATACCCGCCTCATCAATACCATGAGCGACGAGATACTGGATGAGGCAGGCGTGCTTGCCAAATTCGGCGTACCGCCGGACAGGATTGTGGACTATCTGGCCCTGATAGGCGATACGACAGACAACGTGCCGGGGGTTGCCAGATGCGGCCCCAGGACGGCGGTAAAGTGGCTTGCCGAATTCGGCAGTCTGGATGCCATTATCGCCCACGCAGCCGCCATTCCCGGCGCCGTCGGTGAAAATCTGCGCGCCCACCTCGATTTTTTTCCTCTTGGCAGAAAACTGGTAACTATTGACCGGCAGGTTGCCAATATCCCCAGGCCCGATACCTTGCTTCGCCGCCCGATGGATAAAAACGCCTTGAAGGAAATTTACGCGCATTATAATTTCCGCTCCTGGCGGGACGAACTCACCGGCAAAACCAAACCTGCCTCCGCCGCCCCTGTTTTTCCCGCTACCCCTGTTTTCCCCGCCGTCCCCGCTGCAACGGAAACGCAGGCGGATGACGGCAGGCATCGCGCCGCTTATGAAACCATCCGCGCCCAGGCCGATCTTGAACGCTGGCTGCAAAAAATCGTCGCCGCGCCGTATGTCGCGCTTGATACCGAGACCACCGGCCTTGATCCCTTTGCCGCCCGTCTTGTCGGTATTTCGCTTGCCGTCGCGCCGGGCGAAGCCTGTTATATTCCCTTAGCCCATCAAGGGCTGGACGCCTTGCAGTTGCCGTCAGAAACTGTTCTTGCCCGCTTAAAACCCTGGCTGGAAGCCACGCAGCCGCAGAAAATCGGACAAAATCTTAAATACGACCGGCATGTGCTTGCCAATCATGGTATTGCGCTTGCCGGAATCGCGCACGACACCCTGCTGCAATCCTACGTGCTGGAGTCGGACAAGGGACACGATCTGGAACAGCTTGCCCGCCGGCATCTTGGCTTGACCGGCATTGCCTACAGCGATTTGTGCGGCAAGGGGGCGAAAGCGATCAGCTTTGCGGATGTCCCCATCGAGCAGGCCGCCGCCTATGCCGCCGAGGACGCCGATCTCACCCTGCGCCTTGCGCATACCCTTCTCCCCCGCGTTGAAGCGCAGGCCGGGCTTGCCTACATCTATCGGGATATTGAGCTGCCGGTCAGCGAAGTGCTGTTCAGGATGGAGCGTACCGGCGTTCTGATTGACGCCGGGCAACTGAACGCGCAAAGCCATGAATTGGGGCAGCGCATCCTCGCTCTGGAAGAGGAGGCGCGCCAACTGGCGGGAGAAGCTTTTGCTCTCTCTTCCCCCAAACAACTGGCGGAAATCCTGTTCGTCAAGCACGGCTTGCCGATCAAAAAGAAAACCCCGAACGGCGCGCCATCCACCGATGAAGAGGCGCTCAGCGAATTGGCGCTTGATTTTCCGTTAGCCAAACTCATTCTTGCCTGGCGTACTCTGTCCAAGCTGAAAAATACCTACACTGACAAGCTGCCGCGCATGATTAACCCTCGCACGGGGCGGGTGCATACCCATTTTTCGCAGGCCACCGCCATCACCGGTCGCCTTTCTTCCTCCGAACCGAACCTGCAGAACATTCCCGCCCGCGACGAGGAGGGACGGCGTATCCGCGCCGCGTTCATCGCCCCGGACAATTGCCGCGTTATTTCCGCCGATTATTCGCAGATCGAGCTACGCATCATGGCGCATCTTTCCAATGATGAGGGCTTGCTGACTGCCTTTGCCCAGGGCGAAGACGTGCACAAGCGCACTGCGGCGGAAATTTTCGCCCTGCCTCCGGCAGAAATCGGGGCAGAGCAGCGCCGGGTAGCGAAAACGATCAACTTTGGCCTGATTTACGGCATGAGCGCCTTCGGGCTGGCAAAGAGCCTGGGCGTTAGCCGCCCGGAAGCGCAAGGCTATATTGAACGCTATTTCGCCCGTTATCCCGGCGTTGCCCGTTACATGGAAGAAACCCGTGCGCGGGCGCGGCAGGATGGCTTCGTCGAAACCGTTTTTGGCCGCCGCCTGAATCTGACCGATATTGCCGAGCGCAGCCCCGCCCGCAGGCAGGCAGCCGAACGCGCCGCCATCAATGCGCCCATGCAGGGCACGGCAGCCGATCTTATAAAACTTGCCATGCTCGCCGTTCACAATTGGCTGGCACACGAAAAGCTGCAAAGCCGCCTGATCCTGCAAGTGCATGACGAACTGGTGCTTGAAGTTCCGACGGCGGAATTGCCGTTAATCCGCGCCAATCTTTCCAGGCTCATGGAGGGCGTGGGAACGCTCAAAATCCCGCTCGTCGTAGACATTGGCGAGGGCGATAATTGGGAAGCGGCGCACTAAACGCAAAAAAACATACCGGGCGCATTTGTTCAGGCTGTGTCAAGCGGGTAAAATCCGCAGATTATTTTTAAGCACTGGAGAAATGCCCGTGACCCGCATCATCGTCGTAACGTCCGGCAAAGGAGGCGTCGGCAAGACGACCACCAGCGCCTGCTTCGCTTCCGGTCTGGCCGTGCGTGGCTTCAAGACCGCAGTCATTGATTTTGATGTGGGGTTGCGTAACCTTGATCTCATCATGGGCTGCGAGCGCCGAGTGGTCTACGATCTCGTCAATGTCATCAACGAGGAAGCCAAGCTCAATCAGGCGTTGATTAAAGACAAGCACTGCGAAAACGGCAGGCTCTTCGTTCTTCCCGCTTCCCAGACACGCGACAAGAACGCGCTCTCCGAGGAAGGAGTGGAGCGCGTGCTGCGCGAACTGGAGCACATGGGCTTTGAATATATCGTCTGCGATTCGCCTGCGGGCATTGAGCACGGCGCGATGATGGCGCTCACCTTTGCCGACGAAGCCATTGTCGTGACCAACCCGGAAGTCTCTTCCGTGCGCGATTCCGACCGCATTCTCGGCATGTTGCAATCGCGTTCCCGCCGCGCCCTTGAAGGACGGGAGCCGGTCAAGGAACATCTCCTGATTACCCGCTACTCCCCCAAACGGGTAGAAGAAGGTGAAATGCTGTCGTACAAGGACATTCACGAGCTGCTGCGCATCCCGACCATTGGAGTCATTCCCGAATCGGAAATGGTGCTGCAAGCCTCCAATCAGGGCAAACCCGCCATTTATCTGGATGATGCGGATGTCGCGCTGGCCTACCAGGATGTTATCGCTCGCTTTCTCGGCGATGAGCCGTCGCCGCCCATACGCTTTGTCGACTATGTAAAGCCGGGTCTGTTGCAACGCCTGTTCGGGGGAAAATGACATGTCCGTCCAGTCGTTTCTCAACCGTTTTTTTGGCGGCAAATCCGTACATTCCGCGCAAACGGCGAAGAATCGTCTTGCCGCCGTTATCGCCTATGAACGCAGCGCGCGGGAAGAATACGATTTCATGCCTGCCCTGCAACGCGACCTGATCGAAGTGCTTTCCCGCTATTTCCCGGTCAATCCCGACGACATCAGCATCAACCGGGAAAGCCAGGGCAACAGCGAAGTGCTGGAAATCAACATCGCCCTGCCGGAATCAGTCGGCAGCGCAACTTGAACGCAGTTATGCGCCACATGTTGATGCCGCCAACCAAACCACATTTGAGGTTCCTTTATGGCTTTAGATTACGTACTCAAATTTCCCTGCGAAGTTCGGAAAAATGTGCCGGAGGCGAAACTTGTTACCCTAGTCGGCCACATGAGTTTAGCCGAGTTTGCTGTGGCGGAAATTCGGAAATCAAACCCCGCTGTACCCATGGAAACGATCCTAGGCAAGTACGAAGTGAGCGTAAGCCAAACGAGGCCAGATGGAGCTGTGGAGCAGACCCCAATGACCATCGGACAACTAGTGGCGCTAGCCCAGCCGATCAGCCAATACAGTGGGCACTGTGCACAATGCCCTGCCAACATCGCCGACCGTCCCTTCGGCTGCATTGCCAAGATCAACTACCCGATCCCGAAAGGAGTCCGAAGAATGGCTCCTGTCTCGGCTACCAGGCGACATGAAAGATCCGAATCTCTTGCTGTTATTCCGGTCTCTGTCAGCCCTTATTCACCCGGCCATTAAGTATTGAATATTATGCGGCATATTTGGTTTTAGGCAGTGTCGTCAATAGACTTCTGCCCAAATTGCGATACACCTGATATGTACTGCTGCCAGAAATGAAGCTGTATTTTTGGCGTAACGTGTAGCAATACCACGCCATGCTTTCAACTGCTGGAAAGCATTCTCGACAAGATGGCGAAGTCGATAGAGATGCTTGTCATATTCTCGTTGCTCTTTCCGATGCTTTCTGGGCGGGATTACAGCCTGCATGCCATTGGCCTCTGCCTGCTCAATAATTGCATCGCTATCATAGCCTTTATCCGCAATCAAACTGCCCGCGTCTATCCCTTCAACAAGCTTGCAAGCCTGGGTACAATCCGCTGTAGTACCCGCTGTGACAAGCATTCTGACCGGCATACCATGCGCATCCACGGCCAAATGTATCTTTGAGTTGAGCCCCCTTTTGTGTGACCCATGTCCTGGTTGCCGCCGCGCGCTCCAGCCGCATGCTG
>Ga0099364_10004557_pt1 | contig 20978 bp, 29 predicted proteins | sample TergutTh196P3_FD_73070 | JGI IMG/M metagenome (GOLD analysis project Ga0099364, IMG submission 73070) | Microcerotermes parvus P3 segment gut microbial communities from Pointe-Noire, Republic of the Congo - Th196 P3 | ecosystem: Host-associated > Arthropoda: Insects > Digestive system > Gut ... | reverse complement strand
AAGGGAAGGCCAGAAATACTTCGGGAAAAACCTGCGGCACCGGAACTTCAAAGGACGGATAAGAGAGGTATTTGAAAACACAGACGATGAGAAAGACGGGCACGGTGATATCTGGGAAAACTTTTATAAGTTTGAAAACGGCGCGCAAATATGCGAGCTGTTCCTGGAGCCGGCGGTTTAGCAGAAAGTAGGTGAACATAAATGATAAAAGACAGCCTGGGCGACAGAATGAAGGAAAACTACGAGAACATCGAGAGGCGCTACCTGACGAAACGGATGCCGACGCTTATCCGCGTTGACGGCAAGGCATTCCATTCATTTACAAAGGGTTTTGGCAAGCCGTTCGACATAATACTTGTCGAGTCCATGTGGGATACGGCGGAATACCTTTGCGCGAACGTTGCAGGCTGCAAGCTCGCCTATATGCAAAGCGACGAGATAACCCTACTGCTCACCGACTACGACAAGCTTGAGACCAAGCCGTGGTTTGACAAGAACATAACAAAAATGCTCTCCGTGTCGGCGAGCATGGCGACGATGGCGTTCAACAAGGCTTTCACTGAGAATGTGAGGGTTTTTGAGCTCTCGCTTCCAAAGAAACCGGACGAAGAAGTCAGAAAACTTTTTGAAGGGTATAATTCTAGGAAAGGCACGGCAATATTCGACAGCAGGGTATTCAACGTCCCGAAAGAGGAAGTATGCAACGCTTTTATCTGGAGGCAGCAGGACGCTATGCGGAACGCGGTTCAGATGCTCGGACAGTCGAAGTTTTCGCAGAAACAGCTGCAAAACAAAAACTGCAACGATATACAGGAAAGGCTCCGCCAGGAGTGGGGCATTGACTTTAACGACCTTCCGACGCACTTGAAGCGCGGCGCATGCGCCGTTAAGGAATACTACGACAAGGATGGCGTGCAGCGTAGCAGGTGGGTCATAGATAAGGATATCCCCGTATTTACACAGGACAGGGAATACATAGAGAAGTACCTGACGTTTGACGAAGCAGAAGAAAGGGGAACAAACGAATGGCAGACAGGATCATAACGAATCAGGACATCGAAAACGCGGCACGGTACTGCGAAAGGTGCATGCATGCGGCGGGATGCGTAATCAGCCCCGAGGAATTTGCCCGAAGCACTGCAAGTCTTACTGCCTACAAAGTCACGATTGACCTTGGGGACATAAGGAAGCCGATCACGGTAGGCAGCTACGCCTGCGAGTGGGAGGCCATCATGGCAAAGGAGACCTGCGAGAGCGGGATTTCCGTCCGGATGGAGGCAGTCCTGAAAGATCGGTTTGACGAGCCTAAACCGAAGCTGCGCAAAGACAAACGAGTGACAGATGACAGGGTAACGACCATATGCTATGGCAAAGAGAAAGAATGGGAAAGCAGGAGCGACGCCATGGCATTCTTTCTGGAAGGCATGATGGCAACGGAAGGCAACGAAATGGATAGGTATGCCAAAATCTATTCGGATTTGGAAGATGGAAAGAAAATCTGCCGGGATTATTATTGTTACTGAGACTTAAAGGAGAAGGCAAACAAAGAAAGGATTGCAAAGATATGCGAGAAATTACAAGCATTACGTTTCGGAACTTGATAGAAATAACGACGGCACTCGTGGATGCGGATACGCGCATAATATTCGTAGAATTTCGCGGCAAACTAACCGGGTGCAAAAAAGCTGGAAACCCCGTGCTGCCTGACAGTGTGCGCCTTCCCGTTTACAGGGAGGCCTACAGGTTGGACTCCGATATGCAGGATGGTGAAGAGTACACCGTGGCTGAGGCGCTGGGAATCATTGCCGGCATAGATGCGTATGTTAAGGCCAACGACTTGCCGTGGCGCCACAGCGTGCTGTTTGCAGGGTATAACGGCATGATCCAGGTTAGAGGTCCCGCAAATATAACACTCAATGACGCTTTACCGGGAAGCGTTACCCCAAACACGATTGACCGCCGGGGCATTGGCTATAAGTCGAATCGCACCGCTTTTTACTGTTGATCAACGATACAGAAGTTGAATAAGCTGTAATAAACAGAAGTGGAGCATATTGAGAATTTTGAACAAGAAAGGAAAACAAAGATGCAAAATAAAAATGTTACCATGACTAAAGGGCACAGTTTCAATAAAACACAGTTGGCGGATGCCCTAAGCTGCCTTGAAGATAATGGCGTTACCCGCAAAGATGCACCGAAAGTGTTGCAAAAGCTGTGCTACATGCTCTTCTTTGAGGAAATCGGCAAAAAGCAGGTACAGGATTCCCTGAATTGCCTTGAAGAAAACGGCATTGACGGCGATGAAACGAGGACGGTACTGCAAGCTCTGTGTTATATAATTCTTGACGCCGAAGTCGAAGATTTACTGTGGTAAATAAGCCACATTGATAACCATATATGACAGAAAGCCCTCCGGGGCTTTTTGTTTTGCCGCATTTCACGCACAACTCCCCTACAAATAATTAACGGCAAACCAAGCCCCCGCACGCAACATATAACCGACCCGCGAATATTTGTTCGGAAATTTCATATGACACCCTCATTTCTAACATACTTACGACAGAACTGTATCACTGAAGAAGGGAGAACATAATTAAATATGGTTATCACAAACGAAACACAAAGATGGGAAAATATGGAAAGGAGCACAAAAAAATGAAAAAGGAATATGTCATTCGCATCGAAGGTTGCGATGCTAGCACATTTTTCAGAACTCAGATGACTGAGGTTGAAGCTGAAGCGTTTATTGGCCTTTGCCTGGAATCGCAGAAAGCTTCAACTTACGCATGCATGCCTGTTCTCAAGATATATTTATATTCCGATTACCGCGTACGGTATGAGGACGAAACGGAAAGGGAGTATTTAGAGCGCGGTTACGATGAGGAAAAAGAACTGTCAAAGGCCGCAGCGGTAAGGAAAACTGGCACTTCGATACTTGTTGAGCCCGACATTCATGCGATGCCCGAAATTGGCAGCATAATTAGCTTTGGCGGCTATGACTGGCGGGTACTTGACATACAAGACGGCAAAGCGCTGCTCCTGAGCGGCAAAATAGTCGAAAGGAGAGCATACAACCAATCGAATACAGATATCACATGGGTGGAGTGCGACTTGCGCTGCTACCTCAACGGCGAGTTTTATGACTCGCTCGGCGAAGAGAAGGCGCGTATAGCAGAAATAAAGGTTAAAACAAACGACAACCTTTGGTATGGCACAGACGGCGGTGTTAAAACTACCGACAAGGTGTTTCTGCTGAGCCTGGAAGAAGTAGTAAAATACTTCGGTGACAGCGGACAGCTAAAGAACCGTCCGGATGGTGCTTGGTACATAGACGATGAGTATAGCTCTGCTCGGATTGTCACAGACAAAAATGGTGAGGCTTTGTGGTGGTGGCTTCGGTCGCCCGGCGACGGCAGTTACAGTGTTGCCGGTGTCGGCCCTGACGGCTATATCTGTGTTTATGGCAGCAGCAGTATTGCTTGGTCGGACGGAGGTGTCCGCCCCGCTATGTGGTTGAATCTGTAATCAAAAAACTACAAGGAGAGATTAATGAACTATGAACAAAGAACAAATAAACCCTAATATCGGCAGTACAATCAGCTTTGGCAGCCATGACTGGCGGGTACTTGACATACAAGATGGCAAAGCGCTGCTTCTGAGTAGCAAAATAGTCGAAAAAAGAGCCTACCACCAATCGAATAAAGATATAACATGGGCGGCATGCGACTTGCGGCACTACCTCAACTGCGAGTTTTATGACTCATTCGGCGAGGGCAAGTCGCGAATAGCCGAAGCAAATATAATGACAAGCAATAACCCGTGGTTCGGCACAGACGGCGGCGCTGAGACAAACGACAAAGTGTTTCTGTTAAGCATAGAAGAGGTCGTTAAATACTTCGGCGACAGCGGGCAGCTAAAGAACCATCCGGATGGCGCTTTGTACATAGACGATGAATACAATCCCACACGGATTGCCACTGACGAGCATGGCAAGGCTTTGTGGTGGTGGCTTCGGTCGCCCGGTATCAGCAGTAATTATGTCGCCTATGTCGGCAATGACGGCAATGTCGATGTTTATGGCCTCTACAATATTGCTTGGTCAGGTGGCGGCGTTCTCCCCGCTTTATGGCTAAATCTGTAATACAATTTATTTTAAGGAGTTACGAAAATGGACAAAGAACAAATAAAATACTGCCCATTGTTCACAATCGCGCATGCGGTCTATGCGCCGCACGATCCGTCAATTATTAATACGGCCTATGCGCCGCACGGACGCGGAATGCCTGCAAAACTCGGCCCGGAACGCCTGTGCTATATGGATAGGTGCATGCTCTACAACTCATCACAGGGGATATGCACCCTATCGGGGCAAAGTCCGCTGCGAGACGGGCAGGAACAATAGAAAGGGGAACAAATGATTACGAACGGAGCAATATACAAAGCATTGGAATATGCTATCCGCGCACATGACGGGCAGTATGACAAGGGTAATCACCCCTATATACTACACCCGCTTCAAGTGTCCACGATGGTTGATACCGATGAGGAGAAGATAGTCGCGCTGCTGCACGACGTTGTTGAGGATACCGATTGCACCCTTAACGATATAGCGGAGGCTTTATCACGCGACTTTACCGCCAATAGCTATGACACTGAACTAATAATTCACGCAGTTGACTGCATTACGAAGCGGAAAGGCGAGAAATACGCAGATTACATAAAACGCGTCTGCTCGAATTGGCTCTCTATAAATGTGAAAATCGCGGATATGACACATAATTGCGATGTGTCGCGACTTGACACAGATGTGCAAGCTACGGGGCTTCTCGACAGGCTGAGACAAAAGTACGGCAAATGGCTACCTGTCCTGTTAGAAGCTAAAGCAGCCCGGTGCCCTGTATATACGAAAGGCGCCGTATGCCTGTTCTACAAAGAGCAGCCATGCCCGAGCCTTAGGGAATGCCCGCCGGAAGGAGAGTGGAGATGAGTATTATCACAGTATGCGGAAGCGCAAAGAACAGGGAACTGATTCACAGTCTGTGTAAAAGGTTGCAGGAGAAAGGCTTTATTGTCCTCACCCCTCCCTTACACGAAATCGGCAAATACGACGGCCTTGACGATGAAGGCAGCTTGCTTATTTGGAAAGGTGTGACGTATGCGCACCTCAACAGGATCAAGACCGCCGGGGTGTGCCTGATGGTGAACCCCGGAGGCTACTTAGGCGTTGGTAGCACTTTAGAGCTTGGCTACGCTACATCACTGGGTAAGCTCATCATAGCGATGCAGCACGATGAGGAACTGACCCGCGAGTCTTTATTTGACAAAGTATTAGAGACGGATTCGCCGGATGAAGCAGCAAGTAAAGTATGCGGATTACTAAGGAACATGTAAAGCACAAAAAACGAAAGGAATACAAGTTATGGACTTAAATACACTACCATACTTTCAAACAGAAAAGAAGCGTTGGGACGAGGACTGCGAGTACCGCGGCGAATGCCCGGATGCGGGCACCGACGAATGCCGCAATTGCCCATGCGTGTATTTCGGGCTACAGCCTGAAGAGTGTATGGATGGGTGGAGAGAATAAAGGGGTACAGAAAGTAAGGAGAACCCAAATAATGAGAAAAGCATATGTTGCACAGTTCATAGCAGGGGACAAAAGCAGACAGGCAAGGGTCAGCAAGTTCAATCATCTGCCGGAATTTAGCCATGTGTATTTTACATGCAGCGATTGCGGGGAAGAGAACTATTCCTGCCTAAGCCACGATATGGATATTTCCAAAGCTCATTTCGGAAATAGGGACGGAAAACCGATCTGCCTCGACTGCTGGCGAAAGATCATGCAGGAAGAGCACGAGCGCGTAGTTTCGATGTTTAAAGGGTTGAAGATAGGCGAATGTCTGTCAATCACTTATAGAAGCTACATATACTACATGGCTCCGGATGGCAAAAGGACGGCTTATTTCCGCCGGACGAAGAATTCGATAATGGTCAGCGGGAGCGACCGGCAAGGTTGGCGCAGGATTGGGATGGAAGCCGCTGTTCAGCTATGGCGCGGCTACGAAAAGCTGCAACTGCTGGAGGAGTTTGAATGATGAACTGCTGTATAAGCGTCGAAATTGACGCAACCTGCCGCCACTGCGGTGAGCCTATATGCGCATCAAGACACTATCACGGCTACAGCGGCGAGTATGATTATTATTCATTCTGTTCGGCGGTATGCTTTGTCGAACGTGGCTTGGAAGACGATGATACGTCAAAGGAAATCACGTTGGAAGAATTTTTAGAGATAACAAGGAAGGAAAAGCAAATATGACTACAGGCCAGAAAAAATTGAACGCGATGAATGTCCACTTGCTTTCCGGTAAGATATCTGAGTATACAGGGAACAAACAGGCATTTAGAGATACGAGCATGGCATTTTTGAAGCAGCTGTCAGAGGACGTTGATTTGCTGCTCAGCGAAGTGTTGAAAGCAAGGTTGATCGAGACGTAAGATATCTGAGTATACAGGGAACAAACAGGCATTTAGAGATACGAGCATGGCATTTTTGAAGCAGCTGTCAGAGGACGTTGATTTGCTGCTCAGCGAAGTGTTGAAAGCAAGGTTGATCGAGACAAGATTTATTTTTAACCCAAGCAGTCCGGCAGCCGCCGGCGATCCATCGCTTCACTTTATGACCAACATGGGCGCAGGCATCACCGTTTGGATTAGAAAGGGCTTCCGCAGCGACTCTCAGAACTCTCAGAAGATTATGTATCACGCCATCAGGCACATGAGAGATTATAGTGGCAGCGGCAGAAACCGTTGGCTGTCAGTGTTGGAGCCTTATGAGAGCATTGTGGAAACGATAGCTAAAGCCGCGTACCGCGCAGCTCAGGAATGATAACCATATATAGACAGAAAGCCCTACGGGGCTTTTTGTTTTGCCTATCCACAGGTGAGGTGTTATTGCTGCTGGCGAACTTGGTCAAGTTTGCATATCCTCAATCCCAGTCATCGGAATTATCCCACCCGAAAGACCCAGTTTTGCCTGTGGCGTAGTTGTTATCAACTTCTTCAATAGTATCGCCAATAGTCTTATGGAGCCCGGATTCAGCCGCTTTATCCCGGTTGCCTGCCGCCGCGTTGGTGTCAATGGGTATGCTCCTACTCCTTATTTTTACGAAAGCGATGGCTATGCCCTTAAGCATCTCCTTTAACTTTTGCGGGTCGTCAATCTTGCGGACACCTTCGGGTCTGCCAACGAAATCCAACAGCATGTCCTCATCGGCGCCATCTATGGCAAATGCGATTTTATATGAATTCTTAAACCATATGTTAGCCTTCAGGCGCTCCAAGGCGGCAGGCCACACATCCACATCCGTGGGCAAGCCGTCAGTCAATAATATAATCACAGGCTTCTTATGGCCATTATCGGGAGTAATAAACTTCTTCTGGCTTAACATATCGCAAAGTTCGTCACATGCCGCCCCGAAATCGGTATATCCGCCTGCGCTGATATCGCTCCATACAAAATCATTAGCGGCCACGGGCTCATTGCACATCCATTTAGCGCCGTTGGAAAATGTGAGTACGGCGATTTTTACGTCGGCATTGGCCGAACCTGCGCTTTTAACTATCGGTAGCGCCTCACGGATTGCAAGATTGACCGAGTTTATCCTGCCGCCGGTTGACATGCTAGCCGAGCAGTCGATAACAAAGAACAATACCAGGCTCGGCTTGGCGTTCAGGGTGATTTTCTCTATGGGATCGGCTGTAGGCATATTATTATCTCCTTCGTTATCCTATGTTTAGCAAACGCGAGCGGGATGCCTAAGTATTTTAGCTTTAGCAATGTGAGCAGGAATACTCAACTGCTTTCGGCTTGTGTGATTGGTAGTAGGTTGTGCCTCTTTAGGTTCTCTTTAATAGCGTCGGTCCATTCTCCCTCGTGAGTGGTGCCGTCAGCAAGTTTATAGATACCTGGTTCGATAACCTTGCCATTTACCCAAGTGCCGTCATATCTGTCGCCATTAGCAAATGTTATAACACCTTGCCCATTTAGGGCGTGCCCTGCCACGCCGCCCTTATATATGTCGCCGTTTGTAAACGTGTATATGCCCTCTCCGCACCTTACTCCATCCTTAAATCCCCCTTCGTAGCACCACTTGCGCGTGCGGAGCTTGCCTTTCCCATGCTTTTTGTCGTCTTTCCACTCGCCTTCATATATGTTAAAAGCTGCAATAAGCATCCTTATCGGCCCCTCCGACGATCTGTACTTTTCAACCTCTTTAGGGTGTAGCGGGAAATCAACTTGTACGCCCTGCCCATGCCTCATGCCGTCCTTCCATTCGCCTACATATGTACCAAATGTCCGGCTTTTCTTAATTTTATCTACATTTGCGCCTTGGCCATGCTGTTTCCCGTTTTTCCATCCGCCTTCATAAATGAAACCATTAGGCAATGAAAAGGTGCCTTGACCGTGCATTTTGCTGCCTTCCCATTCGCCTTCGTAGAGAATATGGCCGTTTGCAAGCACAATCTTACCATGCCCGCACATCAAGCCGTCTTTCCATTCGCCTTCATATGCAGTCCCGTCTGGGAACGTAAATATGCCAAAACCATTGTACTTGCTATCTACCCATTGACCATTGTATACGCTGCCGTTTGCACTTGTCTGAACGCCTTGCCCATGTATTTTGTCGTCTTTCCACTCGCCTGTATACACATTGCCGTTGGTCAGGGTGATTGTGCCTTGGCCATGCCTCTTGCCCTCAGCCCATTCACCCACATACACCCTGCCGTCTGCGTATGTTAATGTGCCTTGCCCATGGCGCTTACTATCTTTCCATTCGCCTTCATAGGTGTCACCGGCAGCCGACGCAAACGTGCCTTTGTTGTGTAATTCGTCGCCGTACCACTCACCTTCATAGAAGGTGTTGCCGCCTACAAGCGCTATCTTGCCTTGCCCATGCCGCATATTGCTATTTTGCTCGTCTTCATAAATGCTGCCATCAGCCGTTTCTGACAACCCTTGCCCCTGAAATATGTCGTCTATCCATTCGCCATCGCATACTTCCCCGTCAGCTGAAGTATATATGCCTCGCCCATGACGTTTGTCATTCTCCCACTCGCCCTCATATACGGAGCCGTCTGCGGATATCATCTTGCCATAGCCGCTCCGATTGTCATTTTTCCAATCACCCTCATAGACTTCGCCGTCTGGCCATGTATATACCCCATGCCCATTTCGTTCGCCGTCTTTCCATTCCCCCACATACACCCTTCCATCCGACCATGTAAATGTCCCTTGCCCACTTCTTTTGTCATTAGCCCATTCGCCGCTATAAACGCCGCCTGCCGGCAACATAAGCGCGCCACACCCATTACGCTTGCCATTGAGCCATCCACCTGTGTATACCCTGCCATCCGTGTATGCAAGCGTACCCCGTCCGCTTCTCTTATTATCCTCCATATAGCCTTCATAGACATCGCCGCTGTTATATTTAACCGTTTTCCACCCGAAGAGAGCTGCAACCACACCTATGGCTTCTTTCGTAAACTCAAGGTCGGCTTTTTTGTTTTTGTGTAGCTCATTGGCCAGGCTGGAAACAGTAAGGCCTTCGTTGCCTTCTTCCACAGCCTTCTTTAGCTTGTTGTATGCATCCATAGCCATTGCAGCTGCCAACAGCTCACGTATGCCCTCCATGTTGTCGCGTGGCAGCAAGTCGCTGATTATGGCCCTAAACTGCATTTCTCTGCTAAAGGCGCTTTCGCCAAAATCCCTGAGGATTCTTTTAAGCGCATATTCAGCTTGACGGTTCATGCTTTATCCTCCGGTTTTCTCAGAAAACTCCCCAGCTTTTTATGTTGCTGTAATCTAGTTCTACTTTCTCGCCAGGCATTGACTGGGATGTCTTGGACACGCTTTGGCTTAACCACTGAAAGAACTGCTGGAAATTGGTTTCTTTCAGCTTTGCCGGGGAGCGCTTGGGTGAGAATTTTGCTAAAGTGGCCATGTCGGCTTCCTTGCCGATACCAATAGGAAATACGATAAGCTTTTTTGTGTTAACTAAATCAACCGTCCTTGAAACCGCACGGCTCAGTTCTCCTACAGATCCATTTGGCTCGCCGTCCGTCATCAGCACAAGCCAGGGCTGAAAATAATCTACGCCCTTATTTTTGTATTCCTGTTTTCTTTTCTCAAGGCAATCAAGGGCAATATTGACGGCTTCGCCCATTGGCGTGGCGCCATTGGCCTGAAACGGCGCCACGCCTGACTGGCGTTCCAGGCTTGCAAAGTCGGCAACCAACTGCGCCGCCCCGCCGAATGTCACGATGCAGACTTCAGCCGAATACATGGCTATTTCATCACTGCGTATCTCGTCATAAAACAGGCGCACCCCTTCGTTAAGGTCATTTATTGGCTGCCCGCCCATTGACGCGCTCGTGTCCAGACAAAGGCAAATAGGTACCCGTGCCACAGGGTTGTTGACTAAGTCTTCCATTCTAAGTAGGTCAGTTGAATGCAAAAATACTCACTCCTCTTAATTAAATTACCGAAAAAACAAAATAAGGAACAACAGGGGAACACCGAAGAGAATTAAGAATGTAAACAAGGCAATCACCCAACCGGAACAGCCACTTCTTTTCTGCTGCTTGGGTGAATATGCGGATGACGGCGTGCGCGGCCTAGATTGAGCGTTTCTCCTGTTTGCCGGCTGATAGACGCGATGTGTCCATTGGTTTGCTTCGCCGCGGCAGTCTATACACCTTTTTGGCAAATCGAAACCTTTTTTCTCAAAAAACTCCTTGTTGCCATAAGTTATTTCAAATTGCGCCCCGCAATTCACGCAATTGACATGCATATAAACTGAGTTCAGCTTGTCGTTGCAGCTCCTGCATATTTCATGCCTGCGGGAACCTTTTATCAGTCGCTGGTAGTTTGTATATATGATCAAATCCGTGCAGCGGGAACACTCGTATGCGTCACCCTCGTTCAAGCAATCCCGGCAGTATCCGCCCACCGTTCTGTCCTCATCTATCTCGGTACCACACAAGCCGCACTTAATATAGGTTGCGTTAGGGTTCTTCTTAAAGCGGGTAGGAAACAGCTTTATTGACATTTCATCGTGTTCAATCATTTTTCCGCTGTCAAGAAGTTCTAAATAATACTCGAATTTTTGCAGCCAGTCCCCGGTACTGAAACGGGTGTTTTCAGTGCTGTTTTTTCCGTCTTTCCTGAAAGTCTCATAAAAATCATCCTTAAGGGATCTTGGGAGGTGGCTCCAGCAAAATCTCCACATGCCCTCTGGGGCTTTTCCTGTACTTTTCTCCCCGGATGCATACGCAAAATCCATGTTAATGATGTTGTCTATCATGTCTTCCCCGCCCTGAAGGGAGTATGGCGGTTTACCGGGCAGCATGGTCATAAACAGCAGGGTCGCAACAGCAAAACGCTCGTTTCCTATGGTTCTTAAAAACTCGCCGAATTTTTTGTGCTGGATTTCCGGTGCAGTGTAATTGATGGTACCTACCGGACAAGGAAAGCCTTCTACTTGGTAGCTGTCGGCGTCTACGAAATAAACTTCGTTTGTAGAAACAACAAGTATGTTGTATGGGTTGATGTCCCCCAGAATAATATTACGGTCATGGAGGTATTTAAGCTTCTTAAGGATTGTTATGCAAAGTTCGACGGTATGCCTTTTATTCCAATCCGGAAAATTCTTTTCAAGCAATTTCGGCACGAAAACCGACCTTGACATCTCTTTCCCCTGCGCTCTGTCCATGCAATAGCCGACAAATTCGCCGTTTGAGTTATATGCACACGCCTTCGGGAAACAGACCCCCTCGCAGTCGATTGGCTTCGTTATCATTAGTTTTATTTTTTCATACTTTATTCTTTCCAGTTTTTCAGGCTTATATATCTTCGCGACGACTCCGGGTATGTCGGTGGAATAGATTATGCCTTCGCCGCCCGAGGCTATCGCGCCCACAAGCTTAACGGACTTTTTTCTCTCGGCGCGCTCCATTATTATGGAGTCCCCTTCTTTAGGCAGATAGGAAACAGGCAGCTTTCCGGTAACATCTGTGATTGAATTTGAAAATGCGAATTTCTCATTGTCCGGAACTGCGCCCGATGGGGCTAGCTGTGTTTTTTTTTAATGGCCGTGGAGGGTACCGGTAAACCGACCGTATTATTGCTATTTGCGTCCAAGTATTTGAATCTGCCCAGAAATCCGTTAGTCTTTATACGCAGCGGCATCATTTTTTTAGTAATCCTTACTGACTCACGGTTTGCAATGCTTATGATATCGCTTGCCAGCGCCTTGTCCTGAGTTATCAGTAGGAGGTTGTATTTTTGCATGAACCGCATAAAGACCGATTGAAAAAGAAGGTCGGCAAAAGGATCATTCTCGTCAGAGAAAACGTCCACCAACCCCTCTTTCTGCATCTTCACGACCCTCTTCTTAGCCAACAGTGCGTTTTTATTAAGGGTTGGATCTTCTGGGTATTTTGACATACAAAGAGCGGGGTTATCCGCGAATTTGCATACTTCCTCGTATACCCTCAGCGTGACGATTATTGACTTCCTTTCCTTTTGCAGTATTGGGGTAATCCTTTCCCAGAACGTGTTGGCATGGTCATCCAAAAGGCTGCATGTATCAATAAAAATCCTAAAGTTCTTAACATAGTTTTCTAGTTCTAAAGTGTCTCTTCGTGATGTATCGCTAATGCCGCTCATGTTTTGCCCCCTACAAATGTTTCAATAGTTCTTTAGCTTCCGCTATGCCCGTTTCTAAGTTGTCGCTGGTGGGTACATCAGACTTTCTGATACCATCCGCCCTGCTTCGTAATTAGGCCAGCCGAAACAAGCCTGTCCAAGTGTTTTTTGACCTTTATACGCTTAATATGCATCTTGAGCGATATTTGACGGATGTTCTTTGGAGTCGATAGTATGCTGACCATGTACTTATAGCGGGATACCCGCTTTCGCTTCCGCGGACATTGAGCATTGATCCCAAGCAGCATTGCAAGGTCGTTGGTGTCAAGCTCCTCAAAAGGTACCAATAGCTTGCCGTGCGGGCGCGCTATTATGGCAATGCTGCAATCATCCTGCGTCTTCTGTATGACTGTGGAGTTAAGTGACTCAATCAACTGCGCCCGCAACACGGCACCGTCGATTAGGCAGGTCATGTGCATAAGCCTTACTACGGCCCGAGCTAAGGTTCTGGATGCTTTGTGGTAAAGGCCGTGCCCCGTCCCGTCGGACATGAGGACAAATCCGCATATGTCACCTACAGTGCCTTTTATCAGGCGCATCGAATCAAGAGCATTAGCTGACGTCACAAAAGTTGTAACATTAGCGTATTCGGAGTTATCCGGGTATGAGGCAACTTCAACCGTGTCGCCGTCGAGATAACCTATTATGCCGTCGCCTATATGTATTATTAGAAATTCATCGCCGCACACGGCGGCCAATAGCAGCGTGGACGCCAAATCGTCTCGCCCACACCCAAGTTCCACTGCCTTTTCATCAAGAATCCGGATTGCCTCGCGCATTATAAGGCGCTTAGCCTCTTCGTCATCAGCATTATCAGCTAGTTCCCGAAAGGCTTCGGAAACAAATACCGGGAGACCGGCCACAAGGCATTCGGCGCCAAAGTGTGACAGCTTTGCCGATCCGGCGCCGTCGGCTAAGGCAATAATGCTGACTCCGTTTCGGTGTTGATGGCTAGTTTTATCTTGGCAGGGTAGTCCGGCTCTTATATGCCCCCTGCCTCGCGCCTCGCAGCAGACCGATTTCCACATATACCGCTTCCCCTTGGTCTGCGCCAGATAAATGCCGCTATCGCATATCTGGCAAAATACTGTTAAAACTCAACATTTCACCGATGAATATACCACAGTTTACTGTGAAAGTCACTGTATTTTGTCGATTATACTTGTGTTTTTGTTTTATAGACAGAGAACTCTCCAGAGCTTTTTATTTTATTTGCTTGGATTATTTATAGGGAGAACGGTCTTGAACACAAAAATCTGATATACTATTCATGGCATAAACATCTTGCGGCAAAGCAAGCAGCCGCCCATTTTTCACCATAGCAGGAAATAGCAAAAGAAGACTCACATATTATGCTACAATGCAGAAAAATCAACACAACAATCCAAGGAGATATATATGTACTACTTATATACCGACGGTTCGTACCGCCAGGAATCAAAATGCGCCGCCGGAGCCTTTGCCCTTACCGAAAACGGAAATGAAATTGAGAAACAGGCGATTCCCGTGTATGCCCCGGAGTGGAGTTCGCAGGAAGCGGAGCTGTATGCTATAACCATGGGTATATGGGCATGTATACGGAATAGCCTCAAAACCGTTGTCCTTGTATCCGACTACGCCCTCGCGCCAAGGATTTTTCAAGACGCCGATCCTCAAACCCCGTGGCAGGTTGGCCTTATGCAGCTCGCAGCAAAGAACGGCCTAACGGTTCTGCCCATGCAGAAGAGCGATGTGTTAAGATATCACAATATGTGCGATAGGACAGCATTCAAGGTATGTCAGGAGTTTTCCAGTATGCTGAATGGTGGGAACGGCGGGAACGGCGGGAACGGCGAGAATGGCGATAGCGTAAAATGCGAAGAAAGCGGGTATAGCGGAGCGAATACATCTGTCAGCACTGACCATAAAGAGGTTCACGTCGGATGGTCGCATGTTCGCGGGTTGTCGGCAATATCCGCAGTCGTAGTACAGGGCGGGCTCGTTTTGCGGTGTGAGGCAAAGGCACTTGCCAAGTCGGTGAATATTCAGCAGGCGCAAGTTGATGCTAAAGAGCTTGGTAGACAAGTGGCGGAAAGGGAAGGCTGTGCCTTTTTGGACGAAAAGGGTCACTGGAGAACATATGCGCGAAGTATCGCAAAGACAAAATTAGAGAAGAAAGATTAGTTCACGCACACGGCAGAAAGCCCTACGGGGCTTTTTGTTTTTATCTGAGAAAAGTTTGTAGGAAAAACCATTATTCACAAGCTAATCTGACATACTCATTGTATAAAGCAATTTCTAGTGGAATCTCACCGACTCAAAGCGGCAAAGAAAAGCTGGGGAATCAGAAAGGGGAAAACAATGTTAATTGGTATTAATAGAACATTTATTGATGAATTATACGACAGGGAAAAAGCGAGTGAAAAGCTATTCTCTATGAGGAATCTGAACAGCGATATCATTGAAGCCCACAACAATCTTTTGATTGCAAGAACCGTTATGTCAGGCGGCGGCGATCTTCTTCAGTTTTCCCTTGGAGGATATGGGCGCTGTAAGTATTCCGGTCAGTATCGCGTCGATGATAAAACCGAAGGCTTGCTGCTAGAATGGCTTGAGTCCGCAAGGGCGAAAAACGAGGAAGCGAAGGCATATATCAATTCCGTGGCTGAGCGGTTGAAATTGAAAGACGAGTTGGATGCAGAAATATTTCTCCTTAACCAGCCGGTGTCGATTATAGACATTGCGGATAAGTATGGCCTGAGTATTGAAGAAACTGTGACGCGAATAAAAAGGACACAGCGGGCAGCAGATGAGATTGCGTATTCTGACTATGCCGAAGAGCCGGAAAATCGTGCGGAAGACATGATAATTTCTGACTGAACCGATGCTAGCTGAGCCAAAAGAAAGATATCTGCGGGGCGAGTATTTGTGAGTGAGGCCGCAGTGAACGAAAGGAAGGACGATTTGCTGACATTATCAGAGCCGATGCGCGCCATAACCGTTTATCAGCCTTGGGCAACGTTGCTCGCGACAGGGGCAAAAAAGTTCGAGACGCGAAGTCGGAAGCTTAATTATCGTGGGCCCATAGCTATTCATGCGGCAGCAAAGCCTGCTAGGACGGCGTTACGTGGGATTAAAGATGAGCTTGGGTTCGATACCAAGGATTTGGCAAAATTCTTTGAAGCATTACAGGAAAGTATTCAGTGTGATCCTGACGAGCTTCCGCACGGTGCCATTGTCGCAGTGGCGGAGCTAGTGGACTGCCATTTTATATATGCCAGCGGGGGCAGTCGGTATATATATAGACCTCAGCGTGTGACGAACTACATCATGGGCAACGAATGGCTTTTTGGTGACTGGCATCCTCGCCGCTATGCATTGGAATTTGCGAATATGACAATGTTGCCGGAGCCGATCCCAGCGAAAGGTAATCAGGGGCTTTGGACATGGATGCCGCCAAAACAAAACGCATATCATAATTAAGGAGACAGAACCTATGAGTAATCTTGAGAAAGCCGTCAATCACCCACCGCTTAACATCTAAAGATGTTTGAAGCGGGGGCTTGCGGACAACAACGGATTGCAAAGCCCTGGTTGATTAGCCTCAGCCTAGAGATAGGCTACATTATGCGGGAATATATAGTTGTTAGCAGAATACTCCACAAGTTTTGCATAGCAAGGACAACGGCTAAACATCCCTGAGGGGAAGGGGAAGTGCCGGCTGACTGAAAACCCCGCATAATATTGGCAGTGTGGACCAACCGCAGCAATGCGGGTTTAGCGGGAAACCGCAGAAAGGATCACAAATGGTATACGTTATAAGCAAGAGCGGAAAACCGCTCATGCCAACCGAGAAGCATGGCAAGGTAAAGCACCTGCTTAGGAACGGCAAAGCAAAAGTAATAACCACAAAGCCCTTCACCATACAGCTGCTGTACGACACGACGGAATATACACAGCCGGTAACGCTGGGCATAGACACCGGATACCAAACCATGGGGTTCAGCGCCATAAGCGAAGACAAGGAACTCATATCAGGCGAAGTCAACCTACTACAAGACATGTCAACCCGCATCACGGAGCGTGCCATGTACCGCAAAAACAGAAGGGGGCGCAAACGCTACCGCAGGAACAAAGGCAAGCTCCACACCAAACCAAAGGGCTGGATAGCCCCGAGCATAGAGCACAAGGTTGACAGCCAGGTAAGGTTTATAACGGACAAGCTTGCAAAGATCATACCAATCAGTTCGATCCAGGTAGAAATTGCCAACTTTGACATCCAGAAGATAATGAACCCGGACATAGAAGGCAAGGAATACCAACAAGGCAAGCAGTACGGCTACCAGAACGTCAAGCAGTACGTCTACCACAGGGACGGCTACAAATGCCAAAACCCGAAGTGCAAGAACACGGAGAAGAAGCCAACCCTAGTGGCGCACCACCTCAGATACCGCATCAAGGGCGCAACCAACCGCCCAGACGAGTTTGTGACGCTATGTTCGCAATGCCACAGTTCGGCAGCCCACAAAGGTTTCCTGAAAGACTGGAAGCCCAAGAGCAAAGGTTATAAGGCAGAGACCTTCATGACCTCGACGTACAGGATGCTGATAGAGCGATTAAGGGCATTAGGCTACGAAGTAAGCTACACCTACGGCTACATCACGAAAGCCGTAAGGGAGGAGCTGGGTATTGAGAAGACCCACGCTAACGATGCCTTCTGCATAGCGGGCGGAACAAGCCAGACACGGGTCGAGCCATTGATATACACACAGACGAGGCGCAACAACCGCAACCTTGAGAAGTTTTACGATGCAATGTACATCGACATAAGGGACGGCAAAAAGAAGTATGCCTCCGAGCTGTTTAGCGGCAGGACCACGAGGAACAAAAACAAGAACGGTGAGAACCTCAGGCAGTACCGCGGCGACAAGAAACGCAAAGGGCACCGTAGGATAAGGAAGAAGCGGTATCCATATCAGCCTAACGACTTGATTAAACATGATAGCATGATACATACAGTTAAGGCTAGCCACAACCTGGGCGCCCGAGTCATTCTGAAAGAAACCGGCAAGTCTGTGCAGGCAAAACAACTGACGCCATACAGATACAGCAAAGGCTTTACCTGCATAGCAGTATAATAACAAACAACAAACATTAAAAAGGAGGATAGCACATTCCTCCCCCGCCTATAGAGGCGGGGTATCCTGTGCTTACGATTTATTACGGAAATGCTGTTTTCGATACCCACAAAGAAGCGAAAGAATTCAAACAGAAAATCGACAGTTTGTCTCGGGAGCAGTCACACGAATTAATGCAGACGATACTAAAGCAAGAAAAGAGTGAATATTCATGAGAAAAATGATAGGTAGTTTGACGAGGTCTGCGGTTTTTGCCGCAAGGGTAGTCGTCGCGCTAATAGCGGCGCCGATCATCGCGCTCATAACCCTAAAGCTTGCTGCACCAGGTATCCTCACGCGAGTCGTCCGATTTATTAACGAAATTAACCGAATACCGACATGGGGTGCCTGGTTTATATTGCTCGGGGCAGTTGTATTGCTTGTTGTGACGCTTAGGCCACTTTTGTCATCGGTCAACGGCAAGCAAAGAAAAGACAGTGACAGCAATGGATAATACACAGCAAACGAAGGAGTATCATAATGTTCAGCTTTGCAATAATTAGTCCTCAGGGAAAGACGGTCGCCAGCATAACGCAGATACTCTGCATGCCCGACAAACGACAGCTAAAACAACAACAGGAGCTTGGCTACACCTTTCTCATGAACGGCAAACCATGGACCATGGGCTCAAAAGTCAGAGAAATGACCGAAAAAGAAGAGAAACTCCACAGCACCGCCGTATCTTGAGCGGTTTCTGCGGGTTAAGCGGAGAATTCACCAAGCATAGCAAGCGCGAAAAATACGGCAATCCAAGCAACCAAGACAATCGCAGCAGAAAACGTAGCCGAAAAACGATATAATAAGGAGGTGTTTTATGTATTTCGTAACTTCAGTGTCAAAAGCAAGTGAAGAAGATAAGCGGCTCGGGTTTCACTTCGGAGGAACAAGATGTTGGGCGTACTACTGCAATAAGAATGATGCTTTTTCCTGTGTACAGAACAATGAGACGGATATTTGGGAGACTGTATACGACTTCGCTGTTGTTGAACAGATAGCCGAGGGCATTCTGCCGAGGCTGATTGAGCGGTGGTGGTTTGAGTTTGACATAGAAAAACGGGAATTCAGGCAGGTGGAATGTCCGTTTCCAGCTTTCGAGCGTTTTCATTATCCTCAATCTATAGGATAAAAGGCTTATGCTTCCATGCTGTTAGCAGCAAAAAGCCCTTCGGGCTTTTTGCTTTTGGGGAAAGATTGAGTATCTGATTTTGGATAGCGTTTCCGACATACTACATCAAAGACCTAAACAGGAGACTCACCCATATGATGACCCATATGTTGACTGAAAAGCCAATTTTGCCAAAAAAAGCTATGATACTGCTCGTACTCGCACTGCTAGCAGGTTTTCTCGGCATAGGTCTCCTAATCGCCGGCATGACTGAGAACAGGCTTACAAGCGAAGGATTCCGGGAAGTCAGCTATGCGTCTGAACTGTATGAGTCTGTTGGCGAGCGGGTTAAAATCAGCGCAAATATATCATTTACCGGTATACATAAAACCATCACGATTAAGCATGGCGGGAGTCCGATGCTCAGAAACTCTACAAGATACGAAACTTCGGATTGGTATCTGTATGTCGTTGAGTTTGCTGACGAACCGGTAGCCTTCAGGTCTATTCACGACGATGTCCCGTCCCGCGAAGCAGTGTATGGGGAAATTGTCACGACTGACGACGCGGCAGTGCAGACACTACTACTTAGCTATGATGGTGCAGCAAACACGCAATATGCAATTGCGTATTACAACGAAAACACCGCCGAGCACTTGTTCATGGCAGGAGGGGTGTGTCTAATTATTGCTCTTTTCATGTTTCTTATTTGGGCAGTATTGCAATCAAAGCAAAATATGCTGTCGGAAAACTGATAGCTGATGCAATAAGCAAATAAGGCGTGTGAAACGCAGCGAAGCGAGGAATGTTTGAAAAGGTTAGTAGAGTTACTTTATGGAAATAGCTAAAACTTCCGATAAATATTTCGCATCGTTATGCATCCAGATTGACTTGGATATGTCTGAGGGAAGGCCGATTTTAGAGCGCCAAATTCATGAACTAAGCAGATGGATTACGAAATCATTGTCAAACAGTGGTGCTATGTCATTGCCGGAAGAGTTTTGTATACTGGTAGAACGCGTTGATAATTATTGGCGTTATGAGACAAAAACAAAAGATTTAGAGCGTGAGCTTTCTTATGCCCGCATATATCAGTTAGTTAGCCTTGTCCGAATTTGGGAAAACGAGAAGCAGCAGGATGTCATAGTTGATATGGAAGTAGAGCTGTATAAAAATAATGTTATCCTTCTAAGGATTATTTATCAATCTCCGGGAGTAACACACAAAGCACTGAGCGAGTGTTTGAAGTGTACGCCCTGTCGGCTTTCTCAGGTAATACCGCCGTTAGTTGATAACGGCTATCTGCTTGTTCAGAGGATCGGCTCGAAAAAGTATTATCATTTATCGGGTAAGGGCGAAAGACTTCTAACATACATTGAAGCTTCAGAAGAATATAATAAACGAAGACTACATGAGAATCATTTGAAAGCCGTCGATTGATGGCTTTTTCTTTTTCTGATGTTATGGAGTGTGTGTTTCTGACATACTGTAGGTCTACTGAAAATGCCTTGGGCGAGTGCGGTTAGGTGTTTTGACCGGCTGGCAATGAGGCATATAAAAAAACTGCGCAGTTGCGTAGACCAAAAAGGAGAATACTGATGAATATAAGGATTGGGTTAAGGATGAGGAAGATCGCAGCGTTAATGCTGCTGCTGGTAATGATGATAGGTTTTGCAGTTCCCATGATGGGGGGTAAGGTTTTAGCTGCGGGTGGCGGACCTGTTGTTGTGACTGTGAGCACTCCAGCAAGGTTAGCGGAAGAGATTGAAAGCACTGAACCAGGCATTGAAAAAGTAATTTACTTAAATGGCAGAAATATTACGGATAGCACAGCCTATATTATTGACGGAGAGCGCCACATTACCCTCATAACAACGGAGGGCAGTAGTTGGAATTTTGCTAGTGCAGCAAACAATTCAGCATTTACAGTTTCTAATTCTTCAACATTAGT
>Ga0099364_10004556_pt1 | contig 20983 bp, 24 predicted proteins | sample TergutTh196P3_FD_73070 | JGI IMG/M metagenome (GOLD analysis project Ga0099364, IMG submission 73070) | Microcerotermes parvus P3 segment gut microbial communities from Pointe-Noire, Republic of the Congo - Th196 P3 | ecosystem: Host-associated > Arthropoda: Insects > Digestive system > Gut ... | reverse complement strand
CACGCCCGAGGGCAAGGCCATTTACGCGCGACGAAAAGAAACCATTGAGCGCGTGTTCGCCGACGCCAAAGAGAAACACGCCATGCGATATACCCACTTGCGAGGTCTGGCCAGGGTAACCGCCTGGGTCGGGCTCAAGTTCGCCGCCATGAACCTCAAAAAGCTCGCCTGCTGGAGATGGAAAGCTTCCCTGCCTTCTGCTTTTCCCTTGTTTTTGACTCTGCTTTCTCCAATCCCGCAAAAATTTGCCCCCTGTCGCGCTTGAGACAGGGGGTTCTTTGACAGGCTGAAACCGCCTGACGGCGGTTGAAGATTTTTTTGGGACAGAAAAAAAGGGTCAGTGGTTTGGGTGGGGGAAAAGAAAAACCAGCGGGCGAACCCGCTGGCCCGTGCAGCCGCTTTAGCAACTCATCCACTCGGCTAGTTCTTTTTCCAAAAACAACTTGCTACTATGGCCATCATGCAAGAGAAAAACATCACAGGTGACGGCATATCCCAGTTCTTGGGAAAATGGAACTGGCATATTCACCGTAAATGTGATTGGCGGGGTATCGACATCCTTGATGTAAATAATTCTTTGCGTGTCCTTGCCAACAGCCTCTAAAATAAAACACTGTACGCTGTTTGGCATTTCGGGCTGCGCCTGAACAATTTTCCAGATTTCGTATTGCACCGGGAAAGGCACTTTTTCATTTGCGCCCTTCGAGGGGGATGGGAACGCGGCAGTCCCTTTGGGTTGATGTTCTTGCTGCATAGCAGCCTTTCTATCCGGCGAAACGCCGGGATAATTAATGTTTTGGCTTAGGGTACGCTGTGTGTTTTTCATAATGCCCTCCCCTCAACAGGCGGGGCGGCAATGTCAGGGGCGCGGCAGCGGTTCACGAACCCTTGATGTTGCCGCCCCGTCTGTTACCCCTATGGCAGTGAAAAAACACGCAGCGCAGCCGCCAACGGGCAGCAAAAAACCGCCTTACGGCGGTTGGCGGCAGTGGGACAGAGAAAAAATGATATTGCAAAGGGTAAGTGGTTTGGGTGGGGAAAAGAAAAACCAGCGGGCGCACCCGCTGGCCGAGCATTGATCGTTAATCATCAATCTCTCTCCCGCAATTTGGGCAAAATTTGATTTCATATTCATGGTGCAGTTCTGAGTTAAATTCATACCCGCAGCCAAGATATACACCATAAGGGTGGTCAGCATCTTCGGTTTTCCTCTCCGAAAACCAAGTCGCGGCATAGTTTACTACTAATTCATCAAGCTCGTTATGCTCAATCAGTGCCTCAAACTGGTCTATTCCAAACATTCCTTCAATCCATAGTCCATCATCCTGCCAAGTAGCGGTAGCTGTAATAGCATAACTTTTCTTGAATTTTCCAAAGAATGCCGCGATTGGCCCGGCGGCGCGGGGGTGCTGTTTTGTATTTTTCATAATGCCCGCCAAACAGCAGGCAGGCACTGTCTGCTATACTGCGAGCTGGTAAAAATACGAAGCAGCGCTCCAAGCTGCTGAGACAATCGCGGCATTTCGCCTAGAAAAAGGGTCAGGGTTTGGGTGGGGTAGCCTGCGGGCACGCAAAAAAGCCACCTGACGGCGGCATAATGTGTTTGTTGGGTTGAGAAAAAAGTTCAAGTCTGGCGCATAGCCTGCAACTGCTCATTCCAGTCCTTGAAATCAGGGTGCGGCAGGCGGGATTTCATGCCCATTGCTTCAATGAAGCTCTGTCCTGCCTCGTCATTGTCCACGCACAAAAACGGCTCTGCTCCCTCAAGTTCTTGCATGGTGTGCTCAACGATATTTGGTTTTAGACCCATCATAGAAGTGAGGCGGCATCCAGCTAAGTCCTTGCCCCTCATGCGGGATAACTCAACGAACGAAAGCAAATCAATGGCCGATTCAAAGAACAGCGCAAAGGCGGTTTGCTCCCCAAAAGATAGATTATACCCGCAACCGTATTTGGAGCCGGTTTTGATGTGCTTAAATCGCTGCTGTGGCATTGTTCCCACGACTTCCGCGCCCACATTTCTATGATTTTCATAAATCGGAAAAATGGCGTTGTTGGTTTTGGCTTCCTGAAACAAATAGCGGTCAATGATGAGCTGATCCACCAGTAGGCGGGAAAGCCCGCGCTGCTCGGTGAGATAGGAAATCACGCGGTCATGGTTAGGGGCAATCTCAAGCTCAGCGGGATTGTAGGGCTGCGGTGGCTCTAATGGCAGGGCAATTTTTTTTCCTGCCCCACTGGAAAGCAGTTGCTCCACGGCCTCACGGAAACCTATATCGTAGTAGCTGCGCATGAATTTAATGGCGTTGCCGTGTTCCTTGCGGGCGTTCCAGTAATACATGCTGCCTGTGATAACAAGGCTGTCGTGGTCGGGGTGCCGATAGCGGCCCGGTCCGGCGGGGATGAGGGCCACGCCTTGCATCATCAGGTATTCAGCAATGTCTACGCTGGCGGCTTGGTGCACCAGTTCATCGGGGATGGGTTCAAAGCTAGGATGTTCTTTCATTTGCGGACTCTCATAGAAATTCTATCGCCCTTATCTGCTGCCCCCAAATAATTATCGAGAGGGTTAAAGCTGTCGAAGTCGCGGCGCAAATCATCGGAGAACATATTAACGTACTTCCGCACCATGTCGAGGCTGGAATGTCCCAAAATCTTTTGCAGTCGAAAAATATCTCCGCCGTTCAGTATCCACTGCTTTGCGAAAGTATGCCGGAACATGTGAAGCGAAGTGCGCTGTACCCCGCGCCGCTGGTTGTATTTAGCGATTTCGTTCTCAAGCCCGTTGAGTGTCAATTGTTTGCCGTACACCGTGCAAAACAGGTATTCGTCTGGCTCGCCTTTGCGGTAGGTCAAGTATTCACGCAGGGTGGCGGCAAGGGATTTGGAGATGGGAATGTAATATTGTTTGCGGTTTTTCAATACCCGCAGGATGATATTGCCGCTATCAAAGTCCACGTCCTCTATTTTTACGTTGATGATGGTGCTGGCGCGGTTGCCTGTGCCAAGCAGATAGTTGACCAGTACCCAATTGCGGTATTCGCAAAAATCCGCCTGCTTTACGTCCGGCTTTTTCAGCAGGAGCATTACTTCGCTGTCGGTGTAGGTTTCTTTGACCACCTCATCCATTTTCGGCAGCAGCACCGAAAATTGCTTGACATATCCCTTTTTCATGCCATAATAGAGGATAGCACGGATGCCCGTCAGATAGGAGTGCAAGGTGGCGGGGCGCAAGTCTGGTTTGTGCTCATGGATATACTCAATGTAATCATAAAAGGTGTTTTCGCTGATTTTGTCGCAGGTGTTGTCCGCGCCAAAAAACTCCGCGAAGTATCGCCCACAGTCCTCGTAATAACGGATGGTCTGCGCCGACAGGTTGCGAAGCCGCTTGAAGCGCGTGATTTCTTCCGATAGCTCGGCAAAGGTGACTTCGCTTGCGTCTGTTTGGAGCGTGATGGGCTTTGTGACTGATTTTCTCGGCATTGGGTCGCTCTCCTTCCTCTGGCTGGCTATTATAGCCTATTCGGAGGGGACAGACCTCATGCTGATTGGTCAAACAGATTCGCCGAAAAAGCGGTTAAAATCTGTTGGACTGCATCGCTGGACAACCGCCGCTTTCCTCTCGGACAAGGGGCAAAAGCAAACCGGACAAGCCTTGATGTTCAAGGACTTGCCCGGATGCCGTCGCTATTTTGGCTGCGGATCTAGGATTCGAACCCAGACAAACAGAGTCAGAGTCTGCCGTGCTACCATTACACAAATCCGCAAACTTTGTTCGCTGCTTCGAAAGCACAGCAAACAAGATTATTATACACACTTTTCTGTGAATTGTCAAGATTTTTTTCGTTTTGGCTGTGGCGCGGTCAGCGTCCGCTCTTACCGCCGATCTTCTTCTCGTAAATCGCCAATGTGATCGCGCCGCCGCTCTGCTCCCTGCGTTCGCCGGTGTCGGTGTAGCCGGCTTTCTCGTAGCAGCGGCGGTTGGCGGTCTGGTCTGCCGGAAAATCTAAAGTCCAGTGCCGGGCGCGGGGGAACCGCGCTTCGCATAGAGCAATGGCCGCCGGAGCGATGCCCTGTCCCCGCAAATCCGGCGCTATATAGATCCGAGCCAAATAAAACTCTCCACGCGGTTTTGGCCGCCGGCAAACAGAAATTCCGCCGCACAGCATACCGTCCGCATGGATTTTAAATACATACCAGTTGGGCTGCTCCAGCCAGCGCAGGATTTCATCCGCGCCGCGCAAAAAAGGACTGCCCTCATCATGGTATTGTGCGTACAGTTCACGGAAGGCCCGCTTTTGAATCGCCGCCAAAGTATCGGCATCTTCATGCAGAGCGGGGAAGAGTTCAATACGCATGCCCCAGCATCCACTCCTCCCGCAGAATAGCGTACTCATATTGGTCATGCCACTTGCCGTCCCGGCTCAGAATTGCTTCCTTCTGAGCGGCCTCACGGCGCATACCGTTGCGCTCCATCACGCGATAGGAGCCATAATTCTCCGCATCGCAGGAGGAACGAATTCTGTGGAGGCCAAGCTCTTCAAAACCGAAACGCAGCAGCGCCGCCGCAAACTCCGTGCAATAGCCCTGCTTCCAATAGTCCATGTGAAGAATCCAGCCAAGGTTTCCGGCAATGAACCGGCGGCCATGCCAATCCATTTCGAGGTAGATACCGCCTGTCCCGATCAATTGTCCAGTGGATTTTAGTATCATGGCAAAGTCGTAGTTCACGCGGGGCTCGGCCTGCGCCATTTCGACGGCACGTGCGATAAACCCCCGTGTTCCCTCCTCGCTGTTTGGCCCCCAGGCCATATATTTTACGTTGTCGATGTTTCCGCCGTAGCTGTGAATGGCAGAAAAATCCGCTTCTGTGATATCCCGCAGGATCAAACCCGGTGTTTCAAGCGTTGGCATAAAACAATCACTCCTCCCGCAGAATGGCGTAAAGGAGCTTGTCGACCCATTCTCCGGCCACCCAATTGTTCCGGCGCATTGTGCCCTCCAGCACAAAGCCCAGGTCTTCCAGACATTTCTGCCCGGATATATTCGTCGCCAATGTGCCCGCGGTCACGCGGTGCAGGCCCATATTGCCGAAAGCATAGTCCAGCAAGAGCCTCGCCGCCTCTTTGCCGTAGCCTTGGTTGCGGTTTTCTATTTTAGCGATGCTCATACCCAAGGAGCATTTACGGGCGCGCCAGCTGATGTCCTGCAGCGCGACATCGCCGATGACTGTGCCATCGTTCAGGAAAATGCCCAGCCGAACGTTGTCGCCATTCCGCTTTTGGATATCGCTGTACCATTCATCAGAAGACTCCAGCGACGCGCCTATGTATAACGGATCGGCTACATGGCCGAAATCATATTCCTCGTCTTCATACAGCTTGCGGCAGTGTTCCCGCTCCAGCGCGGCAAGATAGATTCGTTCGCCTTGTAATTTTAACATGATATCAACTCCCTTGCTTTCTTATATCACCAAATAGCCTGTGTACATGTTACATCCCTCGCAGCATTCCAAACGCCTTCTCAATCCACTCCAACGCCCCATCATAGCGATATCCTGCAAAACCGGCCTCGCGCAAAACAGAAGCAATCTCATCTTGCGAGACATCTATATTAATCAATCCCGCCAGCGTGCCGCGCTCCCGCGCGATCTCCTGTACATAATCCCAGTAGGTGCCGCTGTAGCCAAAGCTGGTGGCATAGGCGGCGGGGTCAGTCAAAGCTCGTTGCACCATCTCCTCTGTGTCCTCGTAAAACAGGCTGCGGCCATTGTCATAGAGCGGATAGAACTCCTCAGATTTGCCGCTGATTCTAATGGCCATATTCGAAAGATGCCGGTCGTCCTGGCGCGTGATGAAGTCCAGCAGGATCATCCGGGCAATGTCATCCGCGTATTGCGGGCGCACAGCCAGCAGGTTTTGATATTCATTATCTGAGCGCGGGCCATCGAAGAGCCGCCGGAAATGCACGATGTACTCCTGCGAAAAGTTGTACAAAAAAGCAGAAAACACGGTGTCTTTATCCACGCGATACGCGGGGCAGCAGGGCACGCCCAGCTTTTGCGCCAGCAGATAGACCGCGACTTCCGATTCAACATCTGTGGCAAGCGGACTGATGCGCTGCTTGTAGATGCCGTATTGCCCATCAAAAATGCCGTAGCGCTTGATATTATAACCCTCGGGCGTGTCGATGCTGTCGCCGACAAGGTCAATCCGCTGGTGGAATACCGAAGCGAACACGTCGGTCATCACATCATCGAGGCGCTCATCCTCGCGATGGGCTACCCACAGCAAATCCTTTGGATGGATGCCCCTGGTAATTTCAGCAATCTGCAGCACATCATAATGAGAAAGCCCGCAGCGGAACAGGATTTTTTCGATGTCCCGCCGGTCACGGCTGACCACCCGTTCGGACAAAAACTGCGCGAACTGCTCCGGCGACCACTGCGTTGCGCCGTGGGTATATAGCTCCACGACTTCATTATATTTTGGCGAAGTGAAGCGCAGGGCGTTCGACGCGTCAATCGTGCCTATAACATCATTCTCCCACTTGAGCCAGCGCATGGCTGATCACTTCCTTCCTGTTCTATTATAACAAGAATCTGAACAATGTCAACTGCATTATTCCGAATGTTTTTTGGATTGCATTTTAGTGTGATATATGATACAATGAAACCGTCAGGAGGGACGCCTATGCCCAAACCAAAAATCCCCCTAACCAGCGAAATAGCGAAGCAATACGCCCTGGCTGCCGGCGCGGCCGTCGCCGGCATCGCCGCCGCGAGCGATTTTACACAGGCGCCGGAGGGCTTCAAGCCCTCTGATGTCTTGGAGGGCTGCCGCTCCGTGATAGTCCTTGGCGTGCCCTTCCCGCCGGAGGCCCTGAGCCTGCCCGCGCCCGAATACACAGCCATGCGCAACGAAATACTTACGAGAATGACAGCCATCGCAAAAGACACGGCCAAGCGCATTCACGCGGGCGGGCACGCAAAAGCAGTCAGCGCCTCCGGAGGCAAGACCGTCGAAGGCAAGCACTGGGGCATAATTTCGCTCAAGCACGCGGCGGAGCTGGCCGGGCTTGGGGTGATCACCAGGAACTACCTGCTGACCAGCCCCGAATACGGAAACCTGCTCTGGCTCAGCGCGGTTCTTACCGACGCCGAACTAATTCCTGATGAAAAAATACAGCTCAACATATGTGAAAGCTGCAATCTGTGCGTTGAAATATGCCCCTCGGGCGCACTGGATAATCCAGCCGAATTTGGGCGAAAGAAGTGCGATCAATTCTTTAAGATCGTGGATAAGAAGCTGGAGATACAGTGCTGGCAATGCCGGGCGGTGTGCCCGCACAAAAATGGTGAGGGAGAATGATTCAGTGAACGCTGAAATGGTAACCTGCGTGATGATACAGAACCCGGAAACGAAAGAGCTTCTGATCCAAAACCGCAAGCGGAAATATCCGGGCTGGTCATTTCCCGGCGGTCACGTTGAACGCGGGGAGAGCATCTATGACTGCGCTGTACGGGAGGTCAAGGAGGAAACGGGGCTTGATGTAAATCATCTCAAATATTGCGGCGTTGTTCATTGGGTGAATCGCGATAACGACGAACGCTATCTTTGCTTTATGTATAAGACAACAGATTACACCGGAAAATTGGCCGCCGAAAACAATGAAGGCGAGCATTTTTGGCTCGGCACAGCTGAACTGTTCGCCGCGCCGAAAGAAACCTTTTCATGCGAGCATTACGCTCTTTCGCCGCTGTTTCACGAAGAAGGAAGATACAGCGAAGCAGTGCTCCCCTGGAGCGGTGATGAATCGACTTGGGAGTTATACTATAAATAGAGCAGGAGCTGACCCGGGGAAAATCAATTATATCTCATGCTGCTTGAAAAGACCCCAACGTACAAGAAGATGAACAAAGCCGCTGTAATACGACACGTTGACAACATCAGACAGTTGGATGATGACGGCCAAATGGAGCTTTGCGGCGTATTGAGGAAGTGCCCCGGCTTCGCCGGCATGATCATCCTCAGAGCCGGCAGCTACGAAGAGGCCCAGGAGCTCTGCAAGCGCGAGCCGCTTGTGATTGACGGCTACTGCACATATAAGCTCATGTCTCTGCAGGTGGGCAACCGGGAGAATAATTATTTGCTGTAGAAGGACCCCAAAAATGAACATCGCGGAAAATATTTTGAAACACAGCCTGCAAAATGTCTATTTTTTGACGGGAACGGCGTTGGCAGGCAAAACCACTATGGCAAAAGAAATAGCAGGGAAATACGGCTTTACTCCCTTTCATGATAACCATAACCAGTCGCATTTTAAGGTGTGGGAATCCATTCGCTCAAAAAACATTGGTTCTGGCGTGCAGCCCATGGAGTATGTAGAGTATGTCATCATTGAGCTGGTTAAGCTGGCGCAAAACAACAAGGTTGTCGCGGATGCCAGCATCCCGTTTGAGTTGCTGAAAGAAATATCCGAATACAACAGAATCGCCTGCATGTTAGCCTTGCCCGAGCTGGTGACCTGCGAAAACTACGGAAACAGGGACGATCACAGGGATTGGCTGGAATGGATTACGTCGCAGGAAGATGCCGAGCAAAAGCTTGCGCGGCAAAATGAATGGTTCCGAACACAGACCGAGCAAGCCTTTAAGGACGTTAAAAGATTAAAGCTTTTCAGCGTAGTTCGAACCCCAGATAGTACGGTTGAGAATTCTTTGCGACTGTTGGAAGAACATTTTCATTTGCTGTAGGAGGCCGCCATGTATTACTCCACAACCCACCCCTCCCCCGTGGGCCTCATCACCCTCGCCAGCGACGGCGACAGCCTCGTCGGCCTGTGGCTGGAGGGGCAGAAATATCACGGGCATTCCATCCCGGAAGCGATGAACGAAAAAAGTGACTTGCCTATATTCCGTCAAACAAAGCAATGGCTGGACAGATATTTCGCTGGCCAAAAGCCTGTGATTTCAAAATTGCCCTTAGCCCCAATGGGAAGCGCGTTTCGTCAGTGTGTGTGGAGCGTCCTGTGTGAAATTCCATATGGCGAGGTGATCACCTATGGCGCAATCGCGAAAAGGCTGGGCGTAAAATCAAGCCAGGCCGTGGGCGGTGCGGTGGGGCATAACCCGGTTTCGATTATTATCCCCTGCCACAGAGTCGTAGGTGCGAACGGCAGCCTGACGGGCTACGCGGGTGGTTTGCGGGCGAAGAGAAAGCTGCTGGATCTGGAAGGCCAGCGATTAAGGAGGGACACACAGCATGAACTTGAAAAAGCATAAAGGCCTGCTGGCCATACCGCCGCCAGTCACCCTGACCACTATCGCGCTGCTGATTGGCGTATTTATTGTGGACTATCTGATTTTCGCGCCTGCGGATGTGCAACGATTCAGCTTTGCGCATCTGGTGATGGGCGAAGGGCACGGCCCTATCTTCCATGCGTTGTCCCTGCAAACATCTGCCGTTTTATGCGGGGAGGTCTGGCGGGTGCTGACTTCCATGCTGTTGCATGGCGGGCTGCTTCATCTGATTCCCAATTGCATCATGTTTTGGGTGGCGGGCAGCCTGGTGGAGCGCACGGTCGGCGGCAAGCGCTTTGCGCTGGCGATGTTTGTCACTGGTGTTTTCGCCAATATCTGTGTGATGCGCGTATGTCATAATGAGTTTGGCTACGGGGCTTCGCTCTTTATCTTCGGCGCGTTTGGGTTGCTTGCGGCCATGTGGCTGAAAAAGCCTGAGCGTATGCGTGAACTAACCACCTGGCCTCAGCGGGTCATTATCTTGTTGGCGTTGTTATCGAATATCGCTGCCAATGAACCCACTCTCGTCGAGCATGGCGGCGGATTCATTGGCGGGATATTGCTGGCTTTTTTGTATGACAAGGAGATATGATTACCAGAGAGGAACCCCATGAAGAAAGAAAAACATAAAAAGCACCTGCGCCGCCTGCTCATCGCCCTGTCTATTATTGCCGTTTTGGCGGGCAGCCTGACGCTCTATGGCTACATCGCCCGGCAAAACCCGGCGCGTATGCTTGAGAACAATATCGTGAAGCTTGAGCGCATCCGATACATCGACCTGCCTGCCACGCGCTTCATCGGCATGGAAATTCAGGAGCAGGAATGGCCGCCTGATTTCGTTGCGATGTACGACGACATGTGGGGCCGCCGCGGCGAATACATACCCATCCTCGACGCCATGCCGGAATACGCCACGGAAATCACCGAGCTCTGCGTGCTGACGCACAACAACAATATGGAGCATTGGAACCCGGACAGCTGCGAAGAAACCCTCATCGGCAAGTTCATGCAGGCGGGAACCCCCGTGCCGGAAGGCTTTGGCTACTACGACCTGCCGCCGGTGAAGGTCGGCTTCGGCGTCTTCCTGGGCGAGTATGAAACCATTCAGCAAAACAATTACTGGTCGATGTGGGAAAAACTGAGCAAAAAACACGACCCACCCTATCCGGACGGCTGGTTTGTCGCTGGCGTCCATTTGGATGAAACCGTTGCCGAAGAGGGCGCATTTACAAGGCTGGGACTCATCCTACCCGCTTACAAAGGAGAATTTTAGATGAAGTACATAAAGCGCGCCGTTGCGTATATATTTGTTTTCGCGATACTTTGCACATGTCTTGCAATAACCTCGCAGGCCAAAGCCGAAGAAGTGATGCCAAAAATCGCGACCGAAGGCCAGCATTTTGTGGACGAGCACGGACGCCTGCGTATTTTCAATGGGCTGAATTATGTGATTGACAAGCAAGGGCCTGCCGATCAACTTGACGACAAATGGTTTGAGCACTACGCCGCCAAGGGATTTAACGTGCTGAGACTTGGCTTGTATTGGGTTGAAATCGAGCCGGAGCCGGATGCCTGGAACGAAGCGTATCTCGCCTCAATAGATCCTATCTTTGATGCGGCGGCAAATAACGGCGTTTACATCATGCTCGAATTGCATCAGGATCTCTATGGCAAGGCTGCTGGAGGCTTTGGTAAAGGCGCACCCGATTGGGCCTGCCTGAACGATGGTGCCAAGCAGCGTGAGCAAGCAAAATTCGTTTGGGCGGAGGGCTATTTCTGGGGCAAGGGCGTACATAAATCCTTCGATAATTTTTGGACGAACGCAAAAGTGGACAACAAAGGCTTACAAGATCATTACGCCGAGCTTTGGGCAATGATGGCCGCGCGCTGGGGCGATTCCCCGGCTATGCTGGGCTACGATTTCATGAACGAGCCCCTCGCCGGAAGCGAATTCGGCAAGGTGTTCCGCAGCATGGCTGCCCGTATTCCTGTCGTAGGACTGCGGCATCCCATCAAAATGATCAAAATGGGCCTGCGTGCCATCCGGGGTGAAACGCTGCATATTCTGGACGACCTCGACGGCGATATCATGCGAAAAATCACCAGAGCAGGCGACAAACGCATGCGCAAATTTGACGAAGAAAAGTACACGCCGTTCCTTGCGAAAATGAGCAATACATTGCGCGAAACGACTTTCGACGGCATCGTCTTCATGGAGCACGGCTACCCCAACCTGGGGCATCCCTTCCACGCAAGCGTTCCGAAAAACGAAACAAACATGGCCTATTCCCCCCACGGCTATGATTTCGTGGTAGATACCCCTCCATATGCCAATCCCAGCGACGGCCGTGTGCTCTCTATTTTTGAAGAGGCTCGTCGGGCGCAGCAGAGGTTAAATGTGCCGGTGCTCGTAGGCGAATGGGGCGGTGCCTGGGGCGATAAGCGGTTGATGAAGCACCTCGAAACCCTGCTGGAGCGCTTCGATTCCTACGGCTGGTCGCACACATTTTATCCCTTTCCGCAGGGCGGTTGGGGTTGGTTCGAAGTCGAAGGCCTGGATTTTCTCGCCCGGCCCTACCCCATGGCCATCAACGGCAGGGATGCCAGCTACCAATACGACAAGGCCGCTGGGGTTTTCACACTAGAGTTCACGCAAACGGAGAATAATGGCCAGCCCACGATTATTTATCTGCCCCGCGAAGGCAAAATGGAAGCTGGCGATTTGACAGTTGAAGTGATTGAAAACGGGCATGAGCGGTCCATGCCGGGTGCGCGGTATGTATATTTAACCGGCGAGGCAGGGATGCATCGGGTGACGGTGGCGTTTTGACACTGCTGAAAACGCGAAGGCAAGAGTTATTGCTTTTTCCACTCTACATAAAGCCCCGCGATCACGTCCTCAATTGGCGCTTTCTTTATCTCTACGTTCATTACGCCTTCCACCGCGCCGATCTGCGAAAGCACCGCCGACATGGATGTCCGGCCCATATCGAACTCGTATTCGAAGCGCCTGCCTTCTCGCGAAAGCAAGGCCGCGCCCTCAAATTCCGGGGAGGCATCCGTGAGCAGCTCCAGTGAAATCTTGCACTTGCTTCCGGTTACAGCGCGAAGCGAGGAAAAACTGCCGTCGAAGGCCACATGACCGCTTTCCACCATGATGATGCGCCGGGCCATTTGCTCCAGATCGTCCATGTCGTGGCTGGTGACGAGAATCGTTGTTTCTTTTTCCTGATTGAGTTCTTTCAGGAAAGAGATCATCTGCCGCTTGGCAAGTACGTCCAAGCCGATGGTGGGTTCGTCGAGGAGAATCAGCTCCGGCGCGTGCAGCAGTGTCATGGTCAGGTCGGCCTTCATGCGCTGGCCCAGGCTTAGTTCTCTTGCAAACGTGTGCAGAATATCCTGAATGTCCAGCAGCTCCACCAGCCGGTCAAGCGTGCGCTTGTACTGCTCTTTTGGGATATCCCACACCTCGCGCTTCCATTCGAAGCTTTGCAGCACGGGGTGATCCCACCAAAGCTCCGTGCGGTTGCCGAACATCACGCCTACTTTTTTCATCAGCGCAATGCGATTTTTTGCGGGCGACATGCCCAGCACGGAGATTTCGCCCTGCAAAGGCAGCAGCATACCGCAAATTAGTTTTATAGTGGTGGATTTTCCCGCGCCGTTTGGCCCGGCATAAGCCGTGAATTCCCCCCGGTTGATGGTGAAGGATACGTCGTCAAGTGCCGCAATTGTTTTCTTTTGAGGCCGGATCAGGTTTTGCAGCGTGTTTTTGATGCCGCCGCTGCGCTGCCACTGTTCGAAGGTCTTGGTCACGCCGTGAAAGCTAACGGCGATGTCCCCAGTCTTTATATCTCTGCGATCCAATTTTTTCATAGTGCTTCAGTCCTTTCTTAAATAGCGTTGTTGCGCAGAAGGCCGCGACGCCTGCCGCGATGAGCAGAATGGCCAGCCCAAAATCCAGCCGCTGCTTGCCCAGCAGCACCAGCGAGGGGAGCCATACCGTCAGGCCGATGGGAACGACAGTGTTCAGCGCAATCTTAAGTACCATGGGCATTTGCCCCAGCGGATAGCTGGAAAGATGCCACTGCACATCCAAAACGTCGGTGGAGATCTCCTCCGCCGCCACGGGAAACCAGAAGGCCAGGGAGCTCGCGAAGTACATCATGGACAACAAGATAATTTTGCTGAGAATATGCGATAGAATAAACAGCATAATCCAGCCGACAGTGACCGGGTATTGCAGCCGCCAAAGCGCGACCCCGCAGACCGCTAACCCCGCCCAAAGCTGCCCCGAGCCGGAAATAGGCATAAAGCCCTCGGTCAGCAGCTGGAGCCGCAGGGGCAATGGCTGGATCAGCTTGTGATCCATCTGGCCGCGCCCGATGATGCGGCTGATGTTCCCGATGTTGTTGCCGTTGACGAAAATCAGGAACAGCCCGGTGGTGACGGCGTTGTAGCCCAGCATGAACAGCACCTCATCACTGTTCATGCCGCCCACGCCGCCGAAGCGCTCCGCCATCAGAAACACGCCGCTGAGCACCGAAAGGTTGCCGATAAAATCCGCCAATATCCCGATCAAGCAGTATTTGGTGTCCCGCATGATCCAGGCCGCGTCCATTTTTGCGTAAAGCCAGTACAGCCGGAACAAGCGCCGAAAAAAATCTTTAGCCCCCATGGGACACCATCCTTTCTCTGCTTTTATTGAAGTATAGAATTGTCAGCGGCCATATCGCCAGATTCCAGAACAGTTGGGCGGCCAGCAGTGGCAGGGGCGCTTCAATCCCCGTGAAGATCGCCAGTGGCGCGCCCGCCAAAGAGCCAAAGGGGGAAAGCCGCAGCCAATTGCCGATCCCCCAGGGCAGCAGCGCGAAGGGGATTAAGCTGCCCGAAAATAAGTATGTCACCGCCATGCGAATGGAGTAAGCCAGCCATGTGGCGTTCTTCAGCCGCAGGATAAAGCACGCGAAGATGAAATCAATGGCGAAGCCCAGCGAGACGCACAGCAGCAGGCTTGGCAAAAACCATATTGTCTTCGGCAAAATTGGTACGCCCAATAGCGGGGCAGCCAGCGCCAACGGCAGGGAAAACAGCAGCAGCGTTTGCAGCCAGCCGCCCACCGTCTGCGCCGTGAAATCGGCCAGAATATGCGTGGGTCGCTTGCAGGCGTTGATGAAGCCGTCGCCGCTGAGCCAGCCTGACATTGGTGTGCGTACATTCAGCTGCTCAGTCAGGAGCGCGGAAATATAGGTGTACGACAGCATTTGCGGCAGCGTCATCTCCGAGACGACGCCGGATTGAAACAGTCCGCGCCACAAATACAGCAATGGCACGAGATAGAATAATCGAAAGGCATAGCTTGCATACAGCGCCAACAAGCCACCGCTGAGTTTTTCTTTCACGGTGAGCTTGATTGTCGCGATATATCTTTTCATAGGCATTCTCCTAAAAATAAGCATAATAAAACCCGGCACAGCCATCTTGACCGTGCCGGGCAACCTCATGCCAATGTGATGCTACAAAGTATATCTCACAGGCGAGAGGTTCTCGTTCGCGTCAAAATGGGCAGAATCATCCCCTTGCAGGCCGGATACAGCCGCTTTGTGGGGCAAAAGGGCGCAATAACCCCTTTGTATGGCCATCTTGAACGCATAGCCCTTGATGCATTCGCAGTTTGTATACACTTTGCCGCCGGTTTTGAACACTGTCAAATTCATTCCTCTCACCTCGCTTTCTGGTTGGGATGCATTTATTATAGCGGAATATTTGAAGGATGTCAAGTGGTTTTTGGGAATCTCATGACCCCGCCTCTGGTTCTTTGTGGCCTTGATTGGTGGCGGGTTCTGAGCAAAGAAAAACCGCAAATCCTTGATGCACAAGGATTTGCGGTGGTGGTTCCTCTCGGACTTGAACCGAGGACAACCCGATTATGAGTCGGGGGCTCTGACCAACTGAGCTAAGGAACCGCGCGGGCAGCCGGCAAGGCCACCTTGATAGTATATCTGATTTTTCTGGAAATGTCAAGTCACATACTCTCCGGCGCGGTAATTTTATACATCTTCAGCAGGTTCGCCAGGGTGTCGCGCACGTGGCCGCACAGAGTCAGGCGGGCCTGCATCAATGGCTCGTCGCCGCAGCTGACGCGGCAGGCGTTGTAGAATTTGTGGAATTGCGCCGCCAGCTCCATGCAGAAGCGCGTGATGCGGGCGGGGTCATAGCGCTCCGCCGCGCAGACGATCTCGTCCGTGAGGGCGGCCAGCATGCGGATGAGCTCGCGCTCCTCGGGCGCTTCCAGCAGGCAGAGCTCCCTGCGGCTGCAGGCCCGGGGCAGAACGCCTTCTGCCTGGAGCTTGCGGAAGATGCTGCAAATGCGCGCGTGGGCGTACTGGCAGTAATACACGGGGTTCTGCGCGGTCTGCTCCACGGCAAGATCGAGGTCAAATTCCATCTGCGTGCCCGGCTCACGGAGGTTGAAGAGAAAGCGCACCGCGTCGATGGGGATTTCCTCCAGCAGATCGGCCAGGGTGATGGCCTTGCCGGTGCGCTTGCTCATGCGCACCACCTCACCGTTGCGGGTCAGGCGCACCATTTGCATGAGCACGATGTGGAGCCGGTTGGTGCCGTCGAGGCCGAGGGCGTCCAGCACGCCCTTCATGCGGGCGACGTGGCCGTGGTGGTCCGCGCCCCAGACGTTGATGAGCTTATCGAAGCCCCGGGCGAGCTTGTTGCGGTGGTAGGCGATATCCGCGGCGAAGTAGGTGGGCACGCCGTTGCCGCGCACGAGCACCTCGTCCTTTTCGCAGCCATGCTCCGTGGCCTTGTACCAGAGCGCGCCGTCCTTTTCGTAGCTGAGGCCCTTCTCCTTGAGCAGCGCGAGGATTTCGCTCACCTCGCCGCTTTCGTAGAGGGCGCTTTCCCGGAACCAGGTGTCGTATTGGATGCGGTAGGTGTCCATGTAGCCCCGCATGGCGTTTATGTTCTTTGGCAGGGCATAGCTTACCAGCGCTTCGCGCCGCGAGGCGTCTTCTTTTTGAAGGTAGGCATCCCCGTGCAGATCGGCGAATTCCCGCGCCAGCTCGCGGATATCCTCGCCCTGGTAGCAGTCCTCCGGCAGGGGAACGGCCTGCTCGCCCAGGAAGATCTGCCGGTAGCGGACATCCAGGGAGTGGGCGAATTTTTCGATCTGATTGCCCGCGTCGTTGACATAGAATTCCCGGGACACCGCAAAGCCGGCGGCCTCCAGTACCGCCGCGAGGCAGTCCCCCAGCGCGCCGCCCCGGGCGTTGCCCATGTGGATGGGCCCCGTGGGGTTGGCGGAGACGAACTCCACATTGACGCGTTTTCCCTGGCCGTAATCGGAGCGGCCATACGCCGCGCCCTTTTCCGCGATATCCAACAGAATATCGGCGTAGTATTCATTTTTGAAGGTGAAATTCAGAAAGCCCGCGCCGGCGGTCTCGCAGCGCGCCGCATAACTGCCTTCCAGCTGAAGGTGCCGCAGCAGGGCTTCGGCAATTTTGCGGGGGGGCATGCGCAGCTCCCGCGCCCAGGCCATGGCCGCGTTGGAGGCCAGATCCCCGTTGGCGCGGTCGGCGGGTACCTCCAGCAGGAACGCGCCTGTGGGCAGGCCGGGCAGCTCGCCCGCCGCCGCGGCGTCTTCCGCCGCCTTGCGGATGGCCGCCTCCAATGTTTTTTGCGCCGACAGAACCAGATAGGACATAACAATTTCTCCTCCGTTGATTTGCGGTTTATTTCAAGGCTCTGATCAGCCCTTTTCTAAAGTAGGGCGGTTCCGGCTTCGGCAGCCACGCGGGCGGGTGGGCAAACAGCATATAGCCCCGCGAAAAGCCGCAGCGGTAACCAAGCCGCGCCAGAGCGGCGGGAAGCTCCCGCGCGTCGCCGGCACGGTGATAGGCGCAGCAGAGCACCGCGCTTGCGTATTCGCCCAGCGCGCCCGCGCCCGCGATGGCCCGGGCCTCGAAGCCCTCGATATCCATCTTTAAAAGGGCGTTTTTGATCTTCATCTCCCGGGCGAGGGTGTTCAGCGTGACGCTGTCTTCGCTGTCTGTATCGCTGAGCTTTTTCTCTATGATGGTCACTTTATCCTTCCAGGGGGCGAAGGTGGCCCGCAGCGCCGGAAGCCAGAGCGGGTCGCACTCAATGAGAACCACGCGCTCCACCCTGTCGGCCATCTCCAGGGCGAGCAGGCCCTCGGCGCTGCCCGCATCGATAAAGACCTCGAAGCGCGCGTCCTGTAATTCCGGCGTGAGGTAGCGGTGCGGGCTTTCAGGATCCTGCTCAACGCACAGGCTTCGATACCAGGCCCGCAGGGCGTCCTCGCTCCAGCTCGCCGGAAAATAGAGCCGCTTGCCCTGATGCGTGACATAGGGCAGGCCGTTTTCGCCCCGCAGCACCGGGATATCCATGGCGCGGTAGGCGCCGCAAAACGCATAGGGGAAGACCAGCATAGGGCTGTCTTCGTAAAGCGCAGGATCGTTCGGGTCGCGGCGGTACAGGCGGCGCAGTATTTTCAGCTCCTCCCGGTAGGGGCGGGCCAGCAGGGGATGCCGTCGGTAATAATCCGACACCAGGAGCCCGAACCGCCAATAAGAGGGCCGCGCGAGGCGCATTTGCAGACCTTTGGGCAAGGCGAGGAAAACACCGCGCAGTGCTTTTCGCACAAAACGCGGCAGTTTGCCCCAAAGCCTGACCGCGAATTTTTTCAACAAAAAGCCTCCTCCAAAATGCGTCGAATCACAACCCGCTGCGCAATATATAGACAGGAACGTTTTCTAATTAAAAATGAAGAATGTGAAAAATCCGGCAATGAGATAAAAGAGAAAAGCTGCGATACCAGCAATCGGGGCAATGACCACCGCAATCGGCGTCAATAAAAAAAACAGAGGATTTTCAAAGCCGCCTAAAAGAATCGGAAACCCCACGATTGCACCCATCACAGTCAGCGGGCCTCCGGTAATGGCCGCAAGATAGCGCTGCGCTCTTTCCGCGAAGGTCATCGCCCTGCCCTGCACGGTTACAACAACATGATCGGTTGGTAGCTCTTTTACCGGTTCATCCTCTATGTATGCGGTGATCACGCAATAATATGTTTGTGTGCGATCAGAAAATTCAGAGCCATAAGGGTAAGAAAAGTTGTCGGAATCAGGGCTGAGGCTCAGTTCGTCTGTTGTTGCGTCTGGAATGGAGGCGTAATACCGATGCCATTGATACCTGACCTCATCCACTTCGTCCGGAATATTCACCTCCACGCTGAGCGTGAAGCTTTCATTAAAGGGTACGGTTATGGCTTCGGGCTGCTTTTTGATGTAGAAATCGTCAAGATTAAGCTCCGCCGCCGCGGATACGCTCAGCGAGAAAAGCAGTGCCAGCACGGCCAAAAGCAACGCGAGCAGCTGTTTCGTGTGTTTCATCACAGATCTCTCCTTTGCTAAAACTTCAAGCCATATAGGAACGTTCGCAGCGCCGCACCTTGATCTCCATGCGGTTCATGGACATGAGGTCGGACGATAGATCAAGGGTATACCACAGCTTGATCCTGCCGCCGCCGCGGGAGATGTCCGATTCCACCGAGCGGGCGTAGACCCCTAGGTGCATCATGCCGGCGGGGGTGTTGTAGTAGCAGCTGTGGCGCACCCCCTGCTCCAGGGTGATCTCCAGGGGGAATTCGCCATCCCGGGAGAGAGAGACCAGGCTGTTTTGAATGCGCAGCGCCGCGCGGCTGCCCTCCAGGCCCTCGCTCTGCTCCGTGTAGTCCAGCTGCCAGCCGCCGCCGAATTCCGGCGGGAGCTCCTCCAAAACGCCGTCGCACATCATCTCGGAGGAGAGCAGCTCGCCCTCCACCTCATGGGAGTCGCTGATCTCGATGACGACGGGATACTTTAGCTGCTGCCTCGGATTGGTGTTTCGCTTCATATCGATGCCCTTTCTGTTTTTTTGATCCGTTATTTTTTACGAAATCGGGGCAAGGGCAAGGCCCAGGTCCTTCAGCTGCGCCGCGTCCACCGGCGAGGGGCATTCCGTCATGGGCTCGGAGGCGTTTTGCACCTTGGGGAAGGCCACCACGTCCCGCAGGCTTTCGCAGCCCAGAAGCTGCATCACCAGGCGGTCAAGGCCCAGGCCCATGCCGCCGTGGGGAGGCGGGCCGAAGCGGAAGGCGTCCAGCAAAAAGCCGAACTTTTGCTGCGCCTCTTCGTCCGTCAGGCCCAGCAGGCGGAAGATGCGCGCCTGCAGCTCGGGGTCGGTGACGCGGATGGAGCCCGACGACAGCTCAATGCCGTTGAGCACCAGGTCCGCCGCCCTGGCCACCACATTGGCCTTGTCGGTTTCCAATATGGCCAGGCTCTCCTCGGAGGGGGAGGTGAAGGGGTGGTGCATGGCCACGAACTGCCCCGCCTCCTCGTCCCAGTCGAAGAAGGGGAAGTCGGTGATCCAAAGAAAATTCAGCTGCCCCCCGGGCACGAGCTTTAAACGCTTCGCCAGCTCCTGGCGAAGCGAGCCCAGTACGGAAAGCGCAAGGCTCGTTTTGGCGTCCGCCATGAAGAAGACCACGTCGCCGGGCGCCGCCGCGGCGCGCGCGAGAAGGGCCTTTACGGTGCTTTCGCTGACAAATTTGCCAAAAGAAGAGGTCAAAGCGCCGTCTTCGGCGATGCGCAGCCAGGCCAGACCCTTCGCGCCGATGCCCCGGACGAACTCCGTGAGCTTGTCGATTTCCTTGCGGGTCAAAGCGGAAAAGGCGTTCTTCGCCGTGATGCCCCGCACACCGCCGCCGGCCTGCACCGCGCCCTCGAACACGCCGAAGCCGCAGCCTGCGGCCAGATCGCTTACATCGAAGAGCTCCATGCCGTAGCGGGTGTCGGGCTTGTCGCTGCCGTAGCGGTTCATTGCCTCTTTGAAGGTCATGCGCGGCAGGGGGAATGGAATTCCCAGCCCCAGCGCCTGGTCCAGAAACTTAATATAGCCCTCCACCATGCCCAGCAGGTCCTCAATATCAATGAAGGACATCTCCAGGTCAATCTGCGTGAACTCCGGCTGGCGGTCGGCGCGCAAATCCTCGTCGCGGAAGCAGCGGGCCAGCTGCACGTAGCGGTCAAAGCCCGCTACCATCGTGAGCTGCTTATACATCTGCGGCGACTGTGGCAGGGCGTAGAACGAGCCCGGATGCACCCGGCTGGGCACGAGGTAATCCCGCGCGCCCTCCGGCGTGGATTTGATCATTATCGGCGTCTCGATTTCGATGAAGCCGTTCTGGTCGAAGTAATCCCGTGTAAGCTTTGTGATGCGGTGCCGCATTAAAATATTCCGCTGAAGATCCGGCCGTCTCAGATCAAGATACCGGTATTTCAGGCGCGTGAGCTCCGCTGTGGGGCAGTTTTCGATGATCTCGAAGGGCGGAGTCTCGCTCTTGGCCAGCAGCAGCAGCTGTGTGACCGCGATCTCCACGTCGCCGGTGGGGAGCTCGGCGTTTTTGGCCGAGCGCTCGCGCACCGCGCCCGTGGCCATGACCACGTACTCGCCGCGCAGCGATTTCGCTTTTTCAAATAGCTCCGCCGGGCAGTCCTCATCAAAGGCCAGCTGAACAATGCCCTCGCGGTCGCGCAAATCCACGAAGATCAGCGCGCCCAGGTCCCGCTGCCGCTGCACCCAGCCCGCGACGGTGACGGT
>Ga0099364_10004555_pt1 | contig 20989 bp, 19 predicted proteins | sample TergutTh196P3_FD_73070 | JGI IMG/M metagenome (GOLD analysis project Ga0099364, IMG submission 73070) | Microcerotermes parvus P3 segment gut microbial communities from Pointe-Noire, Republic of the Congo - Th196 P3 | ecosystem: Host-associated > Arthropoda: Insects > Digestive system > Gut ... | reverse complement strand
TATATATGCGAATTTCCTTTTTACATTAATACATTTACTAAAAAAGCAAAAATAAAAAATTCCAAAATATTTTTTATTTTTGCTTTATTATTTATTATTTCCATAAAAACACATCAGCCGCCTTTTCGCATTAACACCCCCGCCAACGGCGGGGGTGTTAATATTATATAATTTCTTTTTCCATAATATAATCATCCATGAAAAATCCGTCGCCTATGTCAACTTTTACTGAGTCTATTGTTGAAAAACCGATTTTATGATATGCGGCAATCGCGTTGGTATTGTATTTATTAACGGTCAAACGAATTTTGTTGAAACCGTATTTTTTTTTGCAAAGGGTGTATACTTCATGTAAAAATTTATGTGCAATCCCTTTTCCGCGATAGTCTTTGTGAATATAAATTTTGCTCAATAATATATAATCTTCTTTTGGCGTAACGGCACAATATCCAACCATCTTTTTATGTTCTGTGCACTCTGCTGTAAAATAAGTATAATTATCATTCACAATATCAGAATAAACTTTTTCTTCTGATTGAAATTTTTCCAACATATATTCGACTTGTTCTGTCCCTATGATAGGTGTATAATGTTCCCGCCAAATTACATTCGCAAGTTTCGATATTTCACAAACAATATTATTTTTCAATTCCATCAAATCCGAAAATTTTGTAAATTTACGGACAAAAAATTTGCAATCATCTTTTTTTATTGTCTGTGAATTAAATTTTGTAGAATCCATTAAACATCACCTTGCATCCAATTAGTTACATTAAGTTCTTCAATATTTTCAAAATGACGGATATTATTTGTAATTAATGTACAATTATTTACAATACAATAAGCAGTTATTAACAAATCGGCATCACTGCCAATCGATTTTCCTTTTTTACGAGTATTAACATATATTTCTGCCGCTTTATCCCAAACATTTTTATTTGTATCAAGCAATGGAAATTCATCACACATCATATTAAATTCAATTTGTAATTTTATTGCATTTTTTTCCAATAACCATCTATTTATTTCATAGTAAACTATGGGGATCATAACAAATTCATTTCCTTGATTACATTCATAACGATATTTATTTATTATGGTTTTATTGTTTTTTAATATATAAGAAATTATATTTGTGTCTATGGCATATTTTTTCATAACCCAATCCTTCTATTAAAACATATTCTATTGTTATTTAAATCATTAAAATCTTCATCTGTTAATTTTTCATCATTTATCGATTCAATAGCAAAAACAAATTTATTAAATGCTTCTAATTGACGTTGTGATTTTGTTTTTACCGATAAACATTTTTTTTCAGTAATCATAACATAAGCTTCTGTATTATCTGGAATTGAAGCTAATTCTGGTGAAATAAATTTTCCTTTTTTAAAATATCCTTGATATGTTCGTAACATTTTATATAACCCCTTTCATTATATAAAAATTATTATACATTAAAATCATTATAAATGCAATGCTTAATTTTTCTTTCATGTTATTGTCAGTCAGTTTAGAAATCATCTAAAAAAAATGATAAAAAAGTTTTAATATATGCGGTTTTTTATTATTTTTTTAGTTTGATTTCAAACTGAATGACAATATATACCCACCCACTGGAAGTGGATGGGTATATAAATTACTTATTATTTATATTCATCTTATTGTAAATATTCTTGATGTGCCGTTTCTTGTGTGGATTTTTTTTGTGCCGTCGCCTTTGCTGTATAGTGTGTAGGTATAAACTTGTATTTTGTCACCTTTTTTAAGTATTTTTTTATTTAATTTTAATGTTGTATTTTTTCTTTTCACTTGCGTTTGTGCAATCACTTTTGATTTTTTGCCTTTACTGTGTTTTCTGTATGCTACGAATGTTTGATTTTTTATAAAATTCGATGCGACCACATTTATTTTTTTCGTTTTGGTTGTGACTTTTTTTGTTTTAAATGATGTTTTAGGCTTTTTGGGGGTAGAAAAAGTTAACCATTTAGCACTATTTTCAAATCGAATTGGAATTAATTTCCCAGTATTGTCATCTAAGGTAAGTATTGTCGGATATTCGTGTCCATGTGTCTTATTGTTTTCTGTGTATATTTTTGCAGTTCTTTTATCAACATCAGATGTTTTAAAACCTTTATATCGTTCAAAATTTTCTGCACTATATCCGTATATTGTTCCATTCATGTCTATCCTAACAGATAGACCATCATCTGTGAAATATTTTCCAATTTTTCTATTATATTCAAAAGTGTAATATTTCATATTTTCTTGAAATCTCGCTTCCATTAATGGGTAACTATTTAATTTATTCCCATGAAGTTTTTTCAAATAATCATCAGCGATTTTCTTAGCTTCATCTTGAGAAATAGGTTTATCGTTTTTCGGATTATGTTTTAATCTCCAACTTATTAATTTATCAGTATTGTAAAAATAATAAGCGATGTTTCCTTTTGAATCTCTATACATATCTGATGTACCGTGTTTGTCGATTCTTTTGTCATGAGGAAGACTACTTTGTGTCGGATTATCATTTGTTTGCACATATTTTACAGTATAACTTTTTCCGGCTGCATCTTTAAAAATTCGGGTTTTCGCCGCTGATTTATTTATAATGTTCACTTCTTTTTTATATCCAGCAAAAGCTATAACGGGTAAAAACAACGAAGATACAAACATAAAGCATAAAACAACAGAAATAATTTTTTTCATAATATAAACAACTCCTAAAATAATAATATTTTAAAAACTAAAAATTGTCTTCTATAATAGAAACGATTGAGGAAGGTGTTTTGTGACAAATATTTTTAAATTTTTTATTTTTTTTCAATTTCTTTTAATTTTGTCATTTCCAATAGTTCGTTTTTACTGATAACACCGTAAATTTGAAAGCCATAACCTTTTTCTATCCAAATAACATTATTAACTCCTTTATTACTGTAAAACCATCCTTTATTGCCATTTATTGTTATGTCTTCTAATTCCACACCTTCTGTATCAAGTCCTAATGTAGTGTTTTCGATTATAAATTGCTCAAATCCAATTTCATTTTGGTTTTCATCTAACCAATAAATATGATTAATGCCCTCTAAGTCTATGTTTTCTGAAAATGAATATCCACCGGGGATGTATGCAGGTTCAAGATATTCTTCAATCGTAGTCGGTAATACATCTTCTTCATAAGTTATTCCGTTTGATTCGAAATTGTTGGCGGTGTTATCAAAAGTAATTATTGTAAATGTTTCGTATATGTTCACAAAGAAATTAACAACCGGTGTGCGGAGTGCTTCAACGCTGAATACAGTTATAAGTAGGGAAGCAAATATTGTAATTGTAATAACTGCGACACGTTTACCGAATGTGTTTATAAATGTAAAATAGGGCTTTTTGCTGAATTTCAATAGTTTTTCCATTTTACGGTTAAATTCGTCCGAAAAAACATGAGGTTCAGATAAAGCCATTTCGTTATTTATTAGTTCAAATTCATCTTTTACCGATTCTTGCACAGCTATTTTAAATAATTTATCGTAATTATTGTGTGTATGTACAGACGGGATATTATATATTTTATCATGTTTATTATATTCGTTTTTCATATCAACAAACCTCCTTTCGATAATGAATTTAATAATTGTTTTCTCGCTCTTGAAAGACGCTGTCTTGCGGTATCATGGGATATGCTTAAAAATTTGGCGATTTGTTTGGTTGAATAATCATTATTATAATGCAATTCGATAACACTTTTGTATTTAAACGGTAATTCTAATATTTTTTCTTTTATTAATTTTATGTTTTCATTTGTGATAATTTCATCTTCCGGTAAATTATCATCAGGTAATTCAATAACCATATCATCAAATGAATCATGTGTGTTATCTTTGCGTTTTATCATATCCAAACAAATGTTCTTCACTATAATAACGAATAAGACCCTTGTTTTGTGACAAGGTTTTTCTTCAATATCATTAATTATTTCAATTATTTTTATAAAAGCCTCATGAACAGCGTCTTCTGCTCTGTTATCTTTTAAAATTCCATACGCTGTATATTGCATTATATCTTTATATTCTAAATATAATCGCTCAAGTTTTTTTTTGTCATTTTCTGATTCTATAATCATTAGATAAAAACTTAGCATCAATTTCACTCCTTCTTTGTTAATTATTATTTATATTTCAAATAATACTATGTTACCATATAAAATCATAAAGTGTCAACATATTCGTAATTAATTGTAATTAATTTATGATAATTTCAATATAACTAATTAATTTTTCTTTTGTTCTGTTTTTTAACTTGTACACATAAATATAGATAGGAGATAGGAGATAGGAGAATTTTTGTTGACACGAAATATTTATGTCTACAACAAAACTCATATATCAACAAAAATTAGGAATTATGAATTATAAATTAGGTAGGAAGGTATGATTGTATGGAAATGACGGGGCTTACTGATAAGGAAGTGGAATTGTCGCGGCAAAAATATGGGGATAATCGGCTTAGTGCGAAAAAGCGTAAAAGTTTTTTTGCAAGCTTTTTGGAAAGTTTTGGCGACCCTTTGATAAAAATACTTTTAGCGGCGCTTGCTGTTAATATAATCTTGCTTTTTCGTGATGCGAGTTGGTTTGAATCTATCGCCATTGCGTTGGCTATTTTGCTTGCGACTTTAGTATCTACTTTGTCCGAATACGGAAGTGAATCGGCTTTTGAAAAATTACAGGAACAAGCGGCAAAAATAAACTGCCGTATTATACGCAATAATAATCTTGTTCAACTTCCCGTGCAGGATATTGTAATCGGAGATGTCGTCCTGCTCCAACCGGGCGACAGAATCCCTGCTGACGGTGTTATAATAAAAGGAAAATTAGATGTTGACCAATCTTCCTTGAACGGTGAAAGCAAGGAAGCTAAAAAAATCTTTGTTCATTCTTCTTACAACAATGAAAACTCCCATTATTATTCACAATCTGAAAACAAAAATGATTTGCTCGATAAATCGTTATTATTTTCAGGTACAATCGTTTGTGCAGGAGAAGCTTTAATGCGTGTTACTAAAATAGGTGATGAAACTTTTTACGGTAAAATCGGAACGGAAATTCAAGAAAAAACAAGAGAAAGTCCGTTGAAATTGCGTTTAGGTAAACTTGCATCCTCAATAGGAAAATTCGGTTATATTGCGGCAATTTTTACGATGCTTGCGTATTTGCTGAATGTCGTTGTATTCGATAATAATTTTGATCAAGAACTTATTTTCGCAATGCTCACACAACCGAAAGAAATTTTGCCGCATCTTTTGAGGGCGGCTACTTTGGCGGTAACAGTAGTTGTAATGGCTGTCCCTGAAGGGTTACCCATGATGATAACAGTAGTTCTTTCCGCAAACATGAAGCGTATGTTGAAAGATAGTGTTTTAGTCCGCAAGCTTGTTGGAATCGAAACGGCGGGCAGTCTTAATATTTTATTTTCGGACAAAACAGGCACATTAACAAAAGGCAAACTCGATGTAACGCATTTTATAACAGGATTGGGTGAAATATGGACAAAAACTCAAACTGCGGCTAAAAATAATAAATTGCGGGAAATATTGCACGACAGTATTAATTATAATAATGCGGCGTTCCTTGATAAAAACAAAGCTATCGGCGGAAATGCTACAGACCGTGCATCTTTGGAGTTTGTATCAAAATTCAAATATAAAAATAAGCAAATAAAAAAAGGCAATATAGTGCCTTTTAACGGTGAATTGAAATATATGGCGACGACAATAACAGGAGATATGAACGCCGTACTTATTAAAGGAGCTCCCGAAAAGCTTTTACCTTATTGTACGCATTATTATGACGACGACGGAAAAGTTAATAATTTTATGAATAAACATAAAATCGACGGAATATTAAAAGAATTTGCTTCACAAGCGATACGGCTTATTGTTGTGGCGTTGGCGGATAATGAAATTGACATAAAAGACGGTTTTCGTAATTTAAAATTAGTAGGGTTGCTCGGTATTCGTGATGAAATACGAAAAGAAGCCGTTCAAGGCGTGCGGCAAGTGCAAAACGCAGGAATCCAAACCGTGATGATAACAGGGGATTCCCAGACAACTGCTCATGCTATCGCAAAAGACACCGGGATTTTGCGAAAATCATCTGATGTTATAATTTCATCTGATGGCTTAAACAAACTGTCTGACCAAGAACTTACCGAAATGCTTCCGAATTTACGAGTGGTTGCACGTGCTCTTCCGGGGGATAAAAGCAGACTTGTACGTATTGCACAAAACAAGGGGCTTGTGGTGGGCATGACAGGCGACGGTGTAAATGACGCGCCCGCATTAAAACAAGCGGACATAGGTTTTGCGATGGGAAGCGGAACAGAAGTCGCAAAAGAAGCGGGAGATATAGTCATTCTTGACGATAATTTTAATTCAATATCAAAAGCAATATGTTATGGGCGAGCTATTTTCAAAAGCATACGGAAGTTTATTATATACCAAATGAGTATTTGTATGTGTGCGGTGGGTGTTACGGTATTAGCGCCGTTTTTTGGAGTAGATTTTCCGATTACCGTTATACAAATGCTCTGGATAAACATTGTGATGGATACACTCGCGGGGCTTGCTTTCAGCGGTGAAAAAGCGCGTAAAAAATATATGGAAGAACCACCCAAAAAACGTGATGAACCGATGATGAACGGCTATATGAAAGGACAAATTGCCGTTAGCAGTATTTACACTACGATTTTATGCTTGTTCTTTTTGAAAAGTCCTGTGTTTTACCAAGCTTTTGAAATTCATGGATATGTATACCAAATGACGGCGTTTTTTGCATTATTTATGTTTATAGCGATATTTACAAGCTTTTGTGCAAGAACACATCAAATAAATTTGTTCGAGTATTTAGCGGCAAATAAAGCATTTATCACAATCATGGCGCTTATAACGGTTATCCAAATATTTATCATATATTTCGGCGGCTCGGTTTTCCGCACAGCAGGATTGGAATTTAACGATATGATATTAATTATACTGCTCGCGATGACAATAATTCCCATAGATTTATTGCGTAAATTTATTATCAAAAAGAATGTGGGAAGAATGGGAACTTAATAACATAAACACCCCCAATAACAACCCCCCACTTGCCGAACAGCGAGTGGGGGGTATTACTATCTAAGGTCGTGTTGAAAAAGTCGCTTGCAAAAATTGCTCTTGATTTTTTACAATCTTTGTTTTTCAACACTCCCTCTAACTGTTTTTCTGTGAACTCTATCTCCTATTCTACAGACTATTTCATATCCTATTGTGTTTGTTAATTTTGCTAATTCTTCCGCTTTTATATAATTATTATTATCATGTCCGAATAATGTCACCGTTTGTCCTTCATATGCGTCAATATCTGTTACATCCAACATTATTTGATCCATGCAAATATTGCCTGTTATTTTTGCCCTTTTTCCGCCGATAAGCGCATAGCCTCTGTTGGACAATGCACGCGGATAACCGTCGGCATATCCGATAGGCACAGTGGCAATTTTCATCTCATGGGGAGTAATGTAATTTTGACTGTATCCGATATATTCGCCTTTTTCCACAGTTTTTATCATAGATATTGTTGATTTCAATTCCATTACGGGTTTTAAATTTATATTAGGGTTTTCAAAATCTCCAACACCATATAATGCGATTCCGACCCTAACTCCCAAAGGTGAAAAACCTTTTTCATTACATTCAGTATTATTCGACGTAAAAATATTTTTTGTGTAAGAATTATCTTTACACTCAGTATTATTCGACGGTAAAATATCGTTTGTGCACGAATTATCTTTGCCTAAATTTTCACAGTTTGATAAATCAGAATTAATAGAAGTTGTTATAACCCCGGCACTATTTTGAATATGTGTCATTCCGACATTTATATTGCATTTTTGCAATTCATTTATCAGTGTTTCGAATCTTTTCCATTGCAGTTTTGTATATTCTTTCGCTGATTCAACATTACCGTCTGCATGAGAAAGATGAGTGTATATCCCTGTAACATTGAGATTTTTGTATGAATATATTTTTTTCACGGCGTTGTGTTGTTCTTCCTTTCCTGAATAAACAAAACCAAGACGTCCCATTCCTGTGTCAATTTTTATATGCACATCTTGTATGATTTGTGCTTTTTCACATTCGTTTTGCAAATTTTCCGCCGACGTTTGACTAAAAACAGTTTGGGTAATATTATGCTTTTTTAGTACATCACAAGGAACATCATTATTTTGCCCGAACATTAAAATATTCCCCACAATCCCAAAAGAACGCAAAGCAATAGCTTCATGAGCGTTAAAAACAGCGAACCAATCTACACCGTTCCGTTGAAGTTCAAGCGAAATTTCTTTTGCTCCATGGCCATAAGCGTTAGCTTTTACTACCGCAATTATTTTTGTTTTTAAAGGAGTAATTTTCTTTATTTCATTAAGATTATGCCTTAGTGCTTCAAGATTTATTTCTGCACGAGTTTTGTTGCCGCTAAATTGCATTAAAATTATAGCCCCCTTTTTTACAGATAACAGATGACAGATAACAGATAATAAATAACAAATAATAAAGCAAAAATAAAAAATTTATAGTCTTAGTTTTTTGAAAAATTTTGTTAATAGAAAAGAAGATTCTTTTTCCATTATACCGCCGATTATTTCCGGTTTATGATTAAAATGATAATCGTTAAGATTTACCACAGAGCCGCAAGCTCCTGCTTTAGCATCATATGCACCAAAAAATATACGCCGTATTCTGGCGTTTATTGCAATTCCCATGCACATGGGGCACGGTTCTAACGTTACATATAAGTCTGCCTCGGGCAACCGCCAACTGTTCATTTTTTCGCAGGCAAGACGAATTGCCAATAATTCCGCATGGGCATCAGCCGATTGTGTTTTTTCACGCAGATTGTACGCAGATGATATAATAACATCATCAATAACAACAACAGCTCCAACAGGAACTTCGCCAATTTCAGCCGCCATTTCAGCTTGTTCTAAAGCCATTTCCATGAAGTTCTTCAAACTATCTCCTTGCCCAGACAAGCTGGAAATAATAAATTACAAATAATAAATAAAAAATATTTTGGAATTTTTTATTAAGATTTAATTGCGTAGGGTCTTAGTAATTGCTTCGCAATTACAGTGACCGGTAACCAGTAACCAAATTCCAAAAATTATAGTTTTGATGCACATTTTATATTTTAGAACAAATTTGTTATTATAAATTCCACTCACTATTCACTATTCGTTGTTCATAATGCATAATGCATTATGCATTGTTCATTGTGCATTATTCATCGTTCATAAATTTATACCTAAAATTCCTGTAACGATTATAAATGAATATAGTGAAACTACGATAACCATAACAGGATTTGTGCAGGCTATTGATATTTTTTCATAAAAAGGAATAAAATTGTTTTTATCAAGAATTTTAAAAGGCTGTTTTGTTCGTTTTATAAACATTAAAAGCCCGATTATTGCAAGGAGCATTGAAACCGGGACAAATAAATATAAAAAGATTTGTGCAATTTTATTCCAAATTAAAATTGTACTTTGAGCATATCTTTGCAATTCGGTTAAAATTATTATAGAGAAATTATAGAAAAAGTGCATATACATTCCTGCTCGCAATGAACCTGTACGCACAATAAAATATCCCAATATTATACCTACCAAAAATGCGTTAAGCGCCGCTGTAAGATGTTGATGTGCTAATGCGAATAATATGGAAGATACCAAAATAGCAACACCGTCGCCGTATCGCCGTAAACTTCCCATAATCGCACCGCGAAACAGAAGTTCTTCAAAAACAGCAGGGATTATCGCGGTATAAATTATCATGAAAATAATCCACGGAATTGTACCGGGGTGGTCAAAAGACCTGTCGGGTACGACTATATGAAACCAAGACAAAACATAATTCGATGCATTCGCAAGAACGTTTGTGACAAATATAATCCCGAATGTCATTAAAATTAACGGTAAATTAAAATTTGTCGCTTTAGTTTTCGCTAAAGCAAAAAACGGAGCACCTTGTTTTAATACAAACACCATGATAAAAACAGGAATTAAAAAGCTTAAAAGTTCACCTAATGTTATAAATATTAATCTTAATAATGTTTCATCTCCAAAAAGCTGACTTGATATATATGTAAATTGCGGAAAATCAAAAATAGTGCTAAAATATTGCGGTAGTGTATTCGCTAAAATATAATAAGTCAAAGTCATAGCCGCCGCAATAGAAACAGCGTTTTTAAACGCTCGTTTTTCTTCGATTTTTTCTTGATTTTTCGGGTCAAAATGAGGTGTTTGAAAATTATTAATTTGTAAATTTTGCTGATAATTTCCGTTCAAATTTATGCCTCCTGTCTTTTTCCAGACAAGCTGGAAATAACAAATAAAAAATAAAAAATTATGAAAATATTTGTTATTTATTATTTGTTATTTGTAATTTTTGCGTACACACCCGCCAACGGTGGGCGGCAATTTTGTAGGGGCGAATTCTATTCGCCCGCAGGTTTGCACAAATTCGTCGGGCGAACGGAGTTCGCCCCTACAAATTCAATTCCCTTGCTCTTTGGGTTGTCGCTTCGCACGTTTTTTTTATTATATCGGTAAAGTTTTCGTTTTCGAGAACTTTTAATCCTGCTAATGTCGTTCCCCCCGGTGATGTCACCATATTTATTAAGCTGTCTATATCTTTTCCGTATTCTGTCATCATTTTTGCCGCTCCTTTAAGAGATGCACAAAACAATTCGAGAGTTTTTTGCTCATCAAGCTCTACACTTTTTGCATATTGCATAAACCCTTTTGCGAATAAATATATAAAAGCAGGACTGCTGCCGTTTATTGCGATGATTTCGTTCATTTGGGATTTGTCTATTTCAACCGCTGTACCTCTTGTTGAAAAAATAGCTTTCACAAATTCAAATTCGTCGTCTTCAATGTTGCCTGCTCTGCTCAATGCGGTAGCTCCTTCTCCTAAAACCAAAGGAGTATTCGGCATCACTAAGGCAAGTTTTGGAATATATCCTAAAACATTAGCAAATAAATTTTCATTAATCCCTGCCGCAATAGATATAATCACAGTTTGACGGTTTAAATTGTTTTTTATATTAACAACGGTTTCTTCCATATTTTGCGGTTTTACTGCAAGAATCAAATAATCCGTATTCGCCGCTTCAGCATCAGTTTTACATATATTAACACCGTTATTTTCAAATGGCGTAGTCGCTTGCGAAATTTTATCATATATATATATATCGCCCAGAGAGCATATTTTAGAATTAATTATGCTATTTAATATAGCCGCTCCCATATTTCCAATACCGATTATTCCTATTGTCATAATGTTTTTATTCCTTACTTTTCTTTCGTATTTTTTTCGCGTGCACACTCCCTCGCCAACAGCGAGGGAGTGTGCACATTAATCAAGTTCATCGAAACTTGCCGGGATTCTTTCGTCTTTTTTATCAGACCTTTTTTTTATGCAACGGTGTATAGGCGCTTTTTCGACAGGTTTTTCATTTTTGACTAATGCGTGTTTTAAAACTTCTTCCATTCCCGAAACTTTTACGAATTCTAATGTAGAGGATACTGTTTTGTCAATTTCTGATAAATCTGCGGCGTTGTCAACAGGAATCAACACTTTTTCTATTCCTGCACGGTAAGCCGCCATTGTTTTTTCTTTTAAACCGCCGATTGGTAATATCCGTCCCCGTAATGTAACTTCCCCTGTCATAGCTACATTATGGTTGACATTCATTCCCGACAACGCTGAAATCAACGCAGTTGCGAGAGCTATTCCTGCTGATGGGCCATCTTTTGGAGTTGCTCCGTCCGGCACATGAAAATGTATGTCATTGTCTTTATAGAAAGTCGGTGAAATACCGAAAGACGGTGCAATATTTCGCACAAAACTTACGGCAGTTTTCGCGCTTTCTTTCATTACATCTCCAAGCCGTCCTGTTAATTCTAATTTGCCTGTTCCTTCCAAAACATTAACTTCCACAGTAAGCATTTCACCGCCTACAGAAGTATACGCAAGTCCATTTACAATTCCGACTTGATTTGAGGATGCTGTTTTGTCTTTAATGTATTTTTTCGCACCAATAAATTCTTCTAAGTTTTTCATGTTGATATTAACTTTTTCGGCATCTTCGGTAGTTATTTTTAACGCGGTTTTACGGCATAAATCTGCAATTTTGCGTTCTAATTTACGCACACCTGCTTCTTTTGTATAATGCTCAATCAATGAATAGATAACAGCATCATTTATTTTGCATTGTGAGGCTTTTAATCCGTGTTTTTTTAATTGTTTCCGCAAAAGATGTTTTTTGCATATATGATATTTTTCTTCAGTAGTATAACTTGAAAGTTCGATAATTTCCATACGGTCAAGCAAAGGTACAGGAATATCAGAAGTGCTGTTTGCGGTCATTACGAACAATATATTACTTAAATCAAAAGGTATTTCCATATATCTGTCCACAAAATTTGAATTTTGTTCCGAGTCAAAAACTTCAAGCAATGAAGCATAAGGGTCGCCTTGGTAACTTTTACCCATTTTGTCAATTTCATCAAACAACAATAACGGATTATTTGTCCCGGCTTTTTGCAATGCTTTTATAATACGCCCCGGCATCGCGCCAATATATGTTTTGCGGTGTCCGCGAATTTCGGATTCATCGCTTAGACCGCCTAAAGATATACGTTGATATTTACGCCCGACAGCTTGTGCAATCGCTTTTGCAATCGACGTTTTACCTACCCCCGGAGGCCCGACTAAACAAATAATTTGTCCTTTGATTGATTTTGAAAGTATGTAAACCGAAAGTGTTTCCAAAATTCGTTTTTTTACTTTTTCCATTCCGTAATGGTCTTTATCAAGGACTTTTTCCGCTTTTTGAATATTAATAGTATCTTTGCTTTGTTTGTCCCACGGCAGAGCGAGAGCTGTACTTAAATATGTGCGAATCACATGGTTTTCATGCCCATGAGGGTGCATTTCCAAAAGACGTTCTGCTTCTGTAATTAAATGTTTGCGCGAATCATCGTCTATATTTTTGATTTGTTCTATTTTCAACAAAAAGCTTTCGTCAGAATTGTCTTCAAATTCATCGTTTTCATAATTTTCGCCCAATTCTTCTTTAATATTTTTAAGTTGTTCTCTGAGAAAAACTTCACGGTTGTGTGTTTCGATTTTTGTTTTGGTTTTTTCTATAATCCCCTGTTCTATTTTCATTATTTGGGATTCTTCATATAAATAATCAATACACATCAATATTTGTTCGCACACATCATTTAAACTTGCTATTTCCAATTTCTTCCCAAAGTTTATAATAAACTTTGTTGTTATATAATGAAGTATGTTTAACGGTGAAGTCTCTTGGCGAAGTGTTTCTATTATCATAGCGCCTTGTGATTTTGGAATAGGCAAGTTAGAAATGAACGCCACAAACACATCGCTCAATGTACGCATAAGCGCCTGCATTTCTGTTTCGGGAACTTTAGGCAAGCGATAAGGTATTTTCATGATAACCGCTTTCCAATAATGTTTATCTCGCGGCAAATCAATAATCATAGCTTTTTGAAGTATCGAAACAGTCACACGGGCATCTTCTGCGTGTATAAAAGTTTGGTCTATTTTTGCGATTACGCCATATTCCCATAAATCATCTTTATGTAATTGGAATGCTCTAATAAAAGTTGGAGGCATACGGTCATAATTTCGCACTTGGAAAACAATAAGAATTTTCTTATCTGTTTCCATCGCTTTTTTCACTGAATTTATTGAATAATCGTCTTCTAATTCAAAACTTACTGATGTACGAGGAAAAAACACATCTCCTTTAACACAAACAGTAGGAATTAAATATTGATTATTATCAAGCTTTTTCATAAAAAACCACCTTAAAAATTAGATTTTAGACATTGCCCAGACAAGCTGGAAATAATAAATAATAAATAACAAATAATAAATATTTTGGATTTTTAATTTTTTGTAAAATAAATTTATTTTTATTAGTAGGGGCGGCAATCTGCCGCCCGTGGTCGTCCGTTTACTGGCATATACAGGGCGTTTTTTGCGTATGCAGACGGTCGAGGGCGACCGTCCCTACAAGACCATAATATTATTTACAACTAACACTATATTAAAGCAAAAACCATAATTTTGTCCGCTGCATCCCCCGCCTCGGGCGGAGGTGCGAAACACTTTATATCTATTATACCTAAGTCCGACTAATTTTGCAAGATATATTTTTTGACAAAACAAATATAAAAAATTTACTTGACAACTGCTAAAATTTAGTGTAATATAAATGAAGTAAACGCTGAATAACAGCATTTACCCTGTATTAGACAGTCCTCTGTTTGTGATATATACTCCTTTTCCAGACAAGCTGGAAAAAAATAAAAAATAAAAAATAAAAAATTATGGAAATATTTATTATTTATTATTTATTATTTGTAATTTGTAATTTATTTCATCGCAGCACGAATGTCTTTAAATTTGGAGGAAAAAATGGATGCGTTAAAGCTTATAAGCCAGGATAGCTTAAAAGAAAACTTGCCGATAGCAAATATCGGCGACACTGTAAAAGTTCATGTTAAAATCAAAGAAGGAGAAAAAGAAAGAATCCAGCTCTTTGAAGGAACTGTTATTGCGAAAAAACATGGCGGTATTTCCGAAACATTTACAGTAAGACGTCTTTCTCATGGTGTAGGTGTGGAAAGAGTATTCCCATTACATTCACCTAATGTAGTAGATGTTGAACTTGTACGCCGCGGCCGCGTACGCAGAGGGAAATTATACTATCTGCGTAATCGTGTGGGTAAAGCCGCAAGAGTTAAAGTTAAAATTTAATATACCGTTGAAATAAATACATTTCATGCCTTTCGGCGGTACAACTAAAGAATTAATCCTGTCCAAAAAGGCGGGGTTTTCTTTAGATATTAGACAGTAGACAATAGACAGTGGACAGATGCTAAAATTATAGTATTCCTGCACATTTTTTATTTTTTATTTCTTATTTTTTTATATCCGGCTTGTCTGGGAAGGGAGTATGAGTGAAGATGATAGTTAATGATGATAATAACAAATTAGAACCAGAAAAAAACGATATAACGAGAGATTTTTTTGATATTACCGAAACTGTTGCATATGCGTTAATTTTTGTGGTTTTGGTCTTTACTTTCTTTTTTAGAATTGTCGGTGTAGAGGGAGATTCTATGCAGCAAACTCTCACCCCAAATGATTATGTGTTAATAACTGACTTTTTCTATACTCCCCAAAGAGGTAATATCGTCGTTATAACAGAACCCGACAGTGATGAAAATAAAACTTTTGAACTTTACAACGATGAAAACATAACAGCAGAACCTGACAACAATAAAAATGTACCTTTAATTAAACGTATTATCGCAGTAGGCGGTGATGTAGTTGATTTGAAAAACGGTGAATTATATGTTAATGGGAAATTAATCCAAGAAAGTTATATTTCGGATGCAGTCACTGCTTTAAGATTTGATGAACCAGATATTTATCCTTTGACAATAAAAGAAGGAGAAGTTTTTGTATTGGGAGATAATCGCCCCAGGTCAAAAGACAGCCGTACATTGGGTCCTATTACCCAAGACCATATTTTAGGATTAGCATTCTTCAGAGTATATCCATTTAATAAAATAGGAGTAATAGGCAACGAAGAATTTAAGGAAATAGAAAGATAGAAAAAGGATGTATATATGGATTATAAAAATAATAAATTTGATGATGTGGAAGATATATTGAATTTTTTCGGCAAAGGTAAAAACAAACAAAAACAAAGTGAAGAAAAACCTACACAGTTTGAAAATTTTGATGAAGAACAAACAAAAAATAAAAATTATGATGTTGAAATTGATGATGAAGAACAAACAGAAAATAAAGATTATGATGTTGAAATTGATGACAATGAATATGTTTATGTGTCGCCGAACGAAAAAGTGCTTGACGACGAATTTGAAGATGATGAACCCGGTGATGTGAAAACAGAATTATTTGAAATAATTGGAACTGCGGTGCGTTCTATTATTGGGGTAGTATTAATTTTTACATTTTTATTTAGAATAGTAGGTGTCGAAGGCCCTTCTATGGAAAACACATTGCATAGCAAAGATTATATTTTGATGACTGATTTTTTCTACAAACCAAAAATCAATGACATAGTAGTAGTATATATGCCCGAATTTTCCGACGGAAATCCTATTATAAAACGTATTATCGCATTGGAGAATGATGAAATATATATTGATAATTCCGGAAATGTATATAGAAATAACGAAAAACTTGATGAACCTTATATAAATCCTCCTACATTCACAAAAAATAACCAAGAATTAAACATTAAAGTTCCGGAAGGACAAATATTTGTGATGGGCGATAACCGTATGCGTTCTACCGACAGCCGTGATGAATCTATCGGTTGTATTGACGAAAAATTAATATTAGGAACAGCCTTTTTCCGATTGTTCCCATTCGATAAAATAGGGGAAATAAAATAATTTTAATGTATACACTACCCGCCGTAGGCGGGTAGTGTATACGCGAAAAAATATATGAAAATATGCAAAAGCACACATTAAAACACTACTAAATTAAATTTTAATAAAAAATTACAAAATATTTATTATTTGTTATTTCTTATTTATTATTTCCAACTTGTCTGGGGAAGGTATGATTAATATGGAATATTTGCAAGAAGAAGTTACTGCTGTACAGTGGTACCCCGGACATATGAAAAAGACAGAACGGCTTATTGAAAAGAATTTGCCGCTTGTTGATATTGTTGCAGAAATTTGCGATGCGAGAATCCCTGTAAGCAGTCGTAATCCTGTGCTTGAAACTTTGCTGAAAAGCAAACCGCGGTTTTTATTGTTAAACAAAAATGATATGGCAGACCCCGACGCTACCCGAAAATGGCTGGAATATTATAAGCAGCAATCAATCCCGGCGTTAGCGGTTGATTGCAAATCCGGTAACGGTGTGAATAATGTATTGCCGTTGGTGAGAAATATACTAAAAGAGCGTAAATTAAAATTTTCTACCAAAAATTTCGGCGGCATTATCCGAATGATGGCGGTTGGAGTGCCTAATTCAGGAAAATCGTCTTTCATAAATCGTTTGTCAAAAAGAAAAAGCACAAGAGTAGAAGACAGACCGGGTGTTACCCGCGGAGAACAGTGGGTGGGTGTAGGCGACGACGTACAATTGCTTGATATGCCGGGGGTGCTTGCTCCTAAGTTTGATGACCCTGTTGTGGGAGAAAGATTGGCGTTTACAGGAGCGGTAAAAGATGCCGTTATAAATATAGAACTTCTTGCTATGCGTTTGCTTGAAATTTTAAACACACAATATCCGTCCGCATTAAAAAATCGTTATAAATTAGACGCTCCCCTCGATACAAACAATATAGGATTACTCATCGCAGTAGGAAAAAAACGCGGTATGTTAATATCGGGCGGCGAAGTAGACCTCGAACGGGCCGCAAACATGATTTTAGACGAATTCCGCGGCGGATTATTAGGACGAATCACTTTAGATTGCGAAGCAATCTGAGTGATCAGTGACCTCAAGTCTTGCCATCACGAAGTTTGTTGTTAAAATAATAAATAGCATAGTGGCAAGACTTTGGAACGATGAACGATGAATAGTGAATTTGTGTTACCTATACACACCCGCCGTAGGCGGGTGTGTATAGAAAACAATAAAGGGATTTATATGGATTTATATGAATTTGATGCTCAATATGATGTTTCCTTGCTTTGTGGTGTAGATGAAGCAGGGAGAGGACCATTAGCCGGTGCTGTTTATGCGGCGGCGGTAATTTTGAATTCTGATAATCTTATTGACGAAATTAACGATTCGAAAAAACTTACCGAAAAAAAGCGTAATATTCTTTATGAAAAAATCATTCAAAACTCGCACGCGTTTTCAATCGCATCAGCAAGCGTGGAAGAAATCAACGAAATTAATATATTACAAGCTACATTTTTGGCGATGAAACGCGCGGTACAAGGTTTAAAACTTACCCCCGAACTTGTGCTTATTGACGGTGATAAAAACCCCGATATTGGATTTAAAAGCATTTCTGTTATCAAAGGCGATATGAAATCCGCATCCATCGCGGCGGCGTCAATTTTGGCAAAAGTTTCCCGTGATAATTATATGCTCGAAATGGACGAAAAATATCCCGAATACGGTTTTGCGAAACATAAAGGATACGGCACAAAAGCCCATAAACAAGCATTACAAGAACATGGGCCTTGCACAATCCACCGCAATAAATTTATCCGAAACATTAATTTTAACGCGAACAAAAACAATTATAAACGCACAAGCGGCAATTTAGGAGAAGAAGCGGCGGCAAGATTGCTTGTTTCAAAAGAATATATTATATTAGAACGCAATTTTCGCTCTGTTTGCGGTGAAATAGATATTATCGCAGAAAATGGCGGAGAACTGGTTTTTGTCGAAGTGAAATTGCGAACAGACGAATCATACGGTCACCCAGTAGAAGCGGTAAACGAGTGCAAGCAAAAAAAGATAGTGTACACAGCGGCAGATTACATACAAAAAACAAACAATCAAAAGCAACCGCGATTTGATGTAATAGAAGTTTATAAGCACAAAGAAAAATACTATTTAAAACATTATAAAAACGCATTTACCGCAGATGGAATGGATGTTTTTGTATAGTTATGCTATTTCCCCAACAAAGTTGGGGAAATAGCATAATACCAATATCCAATAAAAGTGTTGATAAAAAATCGGCGTAAAAATCATATATCAGAATTTTTACTTGATTTTTTATAAACTTTTTAATTGGATATTGGTATAACTATAAAATATAAATTTGAAAGGAATGGGTTTTATATGAAAAAAACATTAATGGGAATTATTGGCATAGCATTGATTGTTACGGGGATAACGATTATAATTTTATTTAATTTTCAAGGGCTTGTTATTACTAACCCTTATGAAAATGTAGACTGGGAAAGTTATGGGCAGTATAAAACGGCACTGCACGTACACACTTTCAATTCGGACGGCAGAGCATCAACGGATTATACTGTGGATTATCATTATTCGCAGGGTTATAATTTTGTCGCCGCTACTGATCATAACTATAACACAAACAAATGGTCAGAAGTGGAAAACGGAGCAATGGCTTCCGATAGAGAAGAAGAAATTATGCGCGGTGAGGGACGTGATCATAAACCGATATTTCCTATTCCATATTCCACAGAACAATCTTTGGAAGACCATGTTAACACGTTTTTTGCGAATTTTGTCAATGAAGAAGGAATGACTTTAGAAGATAATATTAAAAAAGCAGAAGAAATTGGAGGCATTTCACATATAAATCACCCCGGACGTTATACAGGAGGGCAAGAAGGCGGTGAAGAAGGCGAAAATGCGTCTAATAATGCGGACAACATACAAAAATATGTCGATTTGTTCATGAAATATCCGTCTTGCACAGGCATGGAAATAATTAACAAACTCGATAACGAATCGCGTTCAGACCGCATTTTGTGGGATAATATACTTATGAAAACTATGCCGTCAGGACGTAATGTTTGGGGATATTCAAACGACGATTCCCACAGTTTGGAAGAAATCGGATATTCATTTAACGTCATGCTGCTAAATAAAAACGAATTTGCACAAAATGGAACAGCTGCATTATACGCAGCCACAGATGATGAAATCAAAGCCCAAAGCGAAAATAATCCTGTGCGTAAAGCGATGGAAAATGGTGCTTTTTATGCAGTTTCCCGTGTTGACCGCCGTGAAAACATAAACGCAGACGCACCGCCTGCAGGTACATATAGCACGTTGGATTTATTGGAACAACCAACCCCGTCTATAAGCAATATCCAAACAGACACAGAACAAGGCACAATCACAATAACAGGCGCAGATTATGACATAATAGAATGGATTGCGGACGGTGTAAAAATAAGTGAAGGAAACACCTTAAACTTAAAAGATAACAAAGATAAAATTAATCATTATTATGTACGCGCTCAACTAAAAAGCAAAACCGGAATAGCATTCACACAACCTTTCGGAATAAAATTTTAAAATCATGCCCAGACAAGCTGGAAATAATAAATTACAAATAATAAATAAAAAATATTTTGGAATTTTTTATTAAGATTTAATTACGTAGGGTCTTGTAAATGTTAAGTAAATAATAAATAAATTATCATAAGTCATGTGCGTATGCACAGACGGGATATAATCTATTATATCATTAACTTAGCATTTTGTATAATAATTATCGAACTTTATACCAACTTTTCACATAAGATAAAAACACAAGTGTATTGTAAATAAAAACATTCTTGGTGTTTTATGCGAGTTCTGCAATCCCCGCCTTCGGCGGGGATTGCATGACAAAAAAACATTTATCTTATTTTGAAAGGTGGTTAAAATTATGTGGTTTTATGTGGTTGCAGGTATAATTATTTTTGCGGCGGCTATTGGTTTTGCGGATATTGTCGCTTATATAGAACAAAAATTAGTGTGCACAAAATCCGATAGACGAGCGGCTGTTATTATACCGTTAAAAGGGCACGTGGAAAATGCGGAATTAATATTACGTGGTGCGTTAACAAATTTCAAATATCAAGAACCTGATTATGCAAAAATATTTGTAATTGACTTAGGTATCAGCGAAGAAACCCGAAAAATTTGCAAACTCATTGAAAGCAACGCATCCTCTGTGGTTTTATGCAAACAAGAAGAAATGGAAAGGTTAGTACAAAAAAATTCGGAATTTAAAATTCAAAATTTGGAATATTAAATACATACATATAATTGAACGGTATATTAACTCGCTCGAAAAGTATTGACTATTAATTAAAAGTATGTTATAATAAAAATATGGAAAATGAATTAAAATTTGAGCCGCAA
>Ga0099364_10004554_pt1 | contig 20990 bp, 23 predicted proteins | sample TergutTh196P3_FD_73070 | JGI IMG/M metagenome (GOLD analysis project Ga0099364, IMG submission 73070) | Microcerotermes parvus P3 segment gut microbial communities from Pointe-Noire, Republic of the Congo - Th196 P3 | ecosystem: Host-associated > Arthropoda: Insects > Digestive system > Gut ... | reverse complement strand
GGCCGCAATTGTTGACGGCGTGCTCGTGGGGAACATACTTGGAGACAGAGCGCTGTCCGCCGTAGGACTGTCGATCCCCATTATATATTGCATGAACATGCTGTTTTTCCTTTTCGCACACGCTTGCCGTTATGTTCATGGTGTTGACTAGGCACAGCCCCTCGCGGATTCCGCTCTCTGCAAGCGCGGCATCGACCTGCGGCGTGATGTTGATATAAGCGCGGCGGGTCTTGGTGCGTAATGTCAGTTCCTTTCGGTATGATTTCATATCTTCTCCCTCACTTTCGCCATAAAGCGTTCTTCGTCAATAATGACGCGAGTATGCTTTCCTCTGCCGATTTCACCGGAAGCGTCGCTCGCGGTAACGGTGAGTTCAACTTTTCGTCCTGATACCGCGTCAACCGTAGCCGTGGCTGTTATCTCCATTCCTATCGGACTGGCGGCAGTGTGCTCTACAAGCATTTGTGTTCCGACTGATGCCTGTCCATCAGTCATCATTTCCGAAAGGCACTCACAAGAGGCTCGCTCCATCAACGCAACCATCATCGGAGTGGAGTATACGTCAAGGCTTCCACTGCCGACTGTCTTTGCGGTATTGGCTTTGGTAACAATTTCGGCGGCGGTTGCCGATTTTCCTATAAACGGGAAAACCATATTTTATGGTGACTCCCTAATTATATGACCTTAATATCGGCAGGGGATTCGCCGTTCATCGGAAGGATCTTTTGGAGCGAGTCGGATATGTCACGCTTCGTGGCAATTCGTTCGAAATCGAGCTGTATACCCGCAAAATAGCCGTCTGTAAGGCCGAAAAAGCGGCATAGGCGCAAATCCGTGTCAGCCGAAACCCTCCGTTTCCCCGAGACAATATCGCTGATGCGGTTTTGCGGTACACCCAGGGCTTTTGCGAGCGCATTTTGCGACAGCCCAAACGGTTGCATGAATTCCTCGTATAAAACTTCCCCGATAGTCGGCAACTCAGACATTCCTCTCCCTCCTATATGATATACATATAACATATAAGGGAGGCAAGGTCAAGACATTTTTAGTGATAATCCACAATTTCCACATCCTCGGCATCGTTGCCGACCCACCGAAAACATACGCGAAATTGATCGTTTATTCTTATCGAATACCGGCCCGCTCGATCTCCCGACAGTTTTTCCAGACGATTTGCGGGAGGAATGGATAAATCACTAAGCGTAGCCGAACGATTCAACATAGCCAATTTGATTATTGCGCGTTTCATAATTTCCGCCGGGAATTTTCTGCTATCACCAGTAGTCCATAATTTTGCCGTTTCATTGCATTTGAAGGATCTGATCATATAATCCCTCGCCTTTGTCTTCCTACCCCTTCAGCAGCATGAGCCGGATTCCTTTTCCACACTGCCGGCGTCTGTTCCGCAACCTTCAAATGCTCCAAAATGTACGGCGCGGTCGCCCGTTACTTTGAACGCTTTACCATAACGCGAATTAGACAGCATGGAAGCCGTGTTTCCGCAAACAAGCATCGGCTTGTTTGTGAAGAAGCGATGGTGGTCGTCAAGGTCGAAGAAATGGGGATGATTGGCAATACTGCCGTCGTACCAGGCGACTTGTCCGTAATCCTCACAAATGTCTTCCAGGTCGTCAAGCTTTATAGCCCTTACAGTCCGCGATGTGAATGTCACAAAACCGATTTTATTTTCGATTTCCTCGTTGCCTAATGTAATTTCGCTTACGCTTGTGTAGCGGAAATCCGGCCAACCGGCCGCCGCCATAATCCTGCGAAAATCTTCAACATACAAGGCCCCGCTGATACACTCCCCGCGCAGGACAGGGTCGGCAACCAAGGATCCCGGTATGCGCCTGTCCGCGAAAACATCGGAAAAGAAAAGTTCGCCGCCCGGTTTTAATACGCGATAAATCTCCCTAAAAACTTGTTCTTTAACCGGGGAAAGGTTAACGACGCAATTTGAGATTACTACGTCAACGCTGTTATTTTCTATGCCGAGCGATTTCAAATCCTCAATATATCCCTGCATGAATTTTACGTTTGAGGTTTGGAAACCAAAACGCTCGCGCTGCTCGTCCTGGTATTTCATCGCGGTTTCGATTTGCTCCGCCGTCATATCGACGCCGATCGCGCGCCCCGTTTCGCCAACCAACTTTGACGCGATATAGACATCCCTGCCCGTTCCGCAGCCCAAATCAAGCACTGTCATTCCTTCTAAGAGCGGCGGCAAAGGCGAGCCGCATCCATAGAACCTGTCTCGGATTTCATCCGCTATCAACGGCAGTATCGCCCGTATCTCCGCAGGCGGATTATCCATAGAGCAACACGCGCCGGTCATGAGGTCTTTATTGCTCTGCAACTGTTTGCCATAATACTCTTTTACCTGCTCGATTATTCTGTTGTCCATGTTATCTTTCTCCTTTGCGCGAATTATTTAACAACATTTGCCGCCATCGCAACTGCAAGACGGTTCTTTGCCTGTGAACCAGCCCATAATAATCGCTGCCGCACAACCGACGCCTGCGTTGACTTCTATCGTCTCCGCAGGACAATTCAAAGCGCAAGCGCCGCACTCCATACAAGAATCTCTTTGGACAATACGTGCCCTTGTTCCATCTAAATCGAATATACCGTGCGGGCAGACTTCCACGCACTTGCCACAACCGATGCATCCTTCAATATCGTATGATAGCGACACTACATTTTTCAGGTATTTCGGTTTCACGTTTTCCTCCCATCAGCCTGTAACGGTCTTTATCAGGATCAATACAGCGCCTGCCAAAAGTGATAAGACGATAAATGGAACGGCTATGGTCATTTCCTTTAACACACCGGACGGGGACGTATATGTCGACGCCCCCGTAAAGTTCATGGCCAAAAACGAAGTGAAGGCGGGCAGAGCAAGCATATATCCGATACCCAAAAGAAGAAAAGGCGATGCGAACCAACCATATCCCCATACGATTAGAGCCGTGCCGATCGCGCCCAACAGCCAGCCCTTAAAAGCGAAGGCTTTTCCGGGAACCGCAGGTAGCAACACAGGCGTAATCAGCGAACCAATCAACGCAGCGGCGGTATATATGAGAAAATCCATCATGCCGAAAGCGCGCGCCGCAAACAAATTTATCAGGAACATAAAGCCGAATATAACCATCGAGATTTTTGTAACTTCGACGAGTTCCATCGGCGCTAATACAAGCCTATCCCAAAGCGTGAATCTCACAGTCCTCATTTCCTTTGTTGCCTTATACCCGGACGATAAAAATGTTTTAATGTCATTTGCCCGTACCGGGCCGTATATAACGGAAAACCCTGTGCGTCGACCTACCTCGTGCGCGCTTACGCCGGGCGCGCCGAGCTGCGGTAGAACCAGTTTCTTATGCGCCACAATTTCGTACATCCCCACAGATTCAATTCGATTGACTAATTCTTCAGTTCCGAAAGTTCCTTTTCCTGCGGCGCACCAAACATTGACCCCTTTTGTGTCAAGTATCAGCAGCCAACAGTCTAAGCCGGCAAGGTTCTTTCGCAGAGTGTCAAACGTCAATTTGTAATTCGCGCTGACTAAAACCGGAGAATTGACATCCGGCTTTCCGACGGTGTAAAGCCCCGATTCCACAGCATAATCCATTCGCCCGATACCCCAACGAACTTTCCATGCGCCGAGTGTGTCTTTGAATGTAAGCGATGTTGAAACAGCCTGAATTGCTGCATGATCGGAACACGCATCAGACGCGCAAAAGCGAATATTCTCACTCATTTAAAGCCAACCTCACATTTATCCTCGATAAAAATGCAGTTTTCTTTTTCCGTCGTAATTTCTTCCAAAAAAGCCCGAAGGTTCCGCACAACTTCCGCATTCAAAGAATAATACGTCCATTTACCCGCTTTGCGTCCGTTTACCAATCCGCAGTCACAAAGAGTTTTCATGTGGTGGGAAAGCGTCGGTTGGGTAATATTGAATTTTTCCAAAATGACGCAAGCGCAGAGTTCGCCGCAAGAAAGCATATCAACGATCATAAGCCTGTTCGCGTCGGATAATGTCTTGAAAAACAAGGCGTTATCCATATATTTGCCACGCATAAAACACCTCACATAGAATATTGTCTATATGTCACTGTACACCACTCATAGGTGGTTGTCAATGTGTTTAGGGGACAAAATCATTCCAAGTCACGCATACAAGGTTGCCGTCTATATTGCCGAACTCGTTTCGCTGACTTCGGAGGTATCCTTAATGGTAAGTGAACCGTAGGATCTTAGGATAACTTCAACTCCTCTTTAAGCGCTCTTTGCAAGGTTTGGGAAAAGTTGATGTTCGCCGTCGTCGCGACCGCAGAACCGCCCTCAGGCAACACAAAACCTGCAATAAGATGCGATTATCTCGGATATTACTTGCAATAAGCTGCAATATTATCGATATTAACTTGTGATAAGTTGCAACATTGTGCATAATAGGCTCTGCGGAGGGTATTCATATGCTGCGGCGAAAAATTCTTACACGCTTAATCGGGTGGAAAAACATATGGAAATCTACAAGAATCCAAACTGCAAAAAGGTCAGGGGCAGCCATATCTTGGAGGTAAGCTGCGCCCATTGCAAATGCTTCATCGCCAACTATCAGAAAGTCGGCGGGAGCAATTTTGTGAAGATGTACAATGACCGTATCATCGACGGGTCAATCGACTTCTCGCAGTACCACGGGGCGGTTTTCTGCCCCAAGTGCGGTGAGCGCATCGCCACGCGGTACGTTACCAAGATGGATAAGAAAGAAGCGTATAGGTTCGTTCCGTCCGCATTTAATAAGAAGAAGGCGTGAATTGCGGCTAAATGATTCGCCGTTCGCTAGATTTGTTTGTATCGTCATAGTCCGGCGGCCGTAATATAGATTCAGATTTGAAATAATCGCGGTGCTTAAGTAGAACTTCTGCGATTTTTTCGCCCACGTGCGAAAAATAGCAGTAATTATCTTTCTCATATTTCTTTCTGTCATAATCACAATAATCCGCTTGCCCTTCAAGAAATTTTTTCCCACGTCCAACCGATATATGTAACAATGGGAGCAGATTAATTTCTTCTAAACTAAATTTATTAATAGCTTTTTTGAATTCATCTCCTAATAATTTGCTCTCTGTCCCACTATTCGGGGCTTCTAGAGAGAGAGGGTTATCATTTTCACTGCTAATCTCTTTAATTAAATAATTAAAAAAAAGAAATGGTTTATATCCGAACGTGATAACAACCTTAGGTTTGTGTTCATCTAAATCTTTTATGTGGTTATATTCATGTTCTTGTTCGAGTTTACATTTATTTAAATAATCGCATATTTTATCACCATTCTCCCAATGAGATTTATCAGTCACCGCGTTTCGAATATGCGGATAATCATCACTAAGCTCTAAAGAATGTTTAAACAGACAGTGATTTATTTTACTTAAAACAGATGTCCAGATACAATGTACCGCCGAGTGATGAGAGTCTAAAGGGTATCTAAGCCTATTAGCGTATTTCGGCGGAGAATCTCCCACCAACCAAATTTTACGGCTTTCTTCTCGATGAAATTTTTCCATTGCAAACCACTCTTTTCTCCATAATAGCCTTCATATGCTTGTGCTTGCATGTCTGCTCACTCCTTGAGCGCGAGTTCGGCCTATTTTCAAATATAATCGGGGAGGAAATTTCTCCTCCCCGCATCATCTCATACGCAGGTTACTTGACTAACTTCGACTAGTAAACATCCTTCCAATCGGCGATGTTGTCCGCGTCGAATCTGAACGGCGAGCCGAGCATGACTTCGGTGCCGCCGCCAGCCGCTTCGATTACGGCCATCTCGCCCATCTTGCCTGCGGAGAATGTGTCGCCGGCCGCGCCGGTCACTTTGCCTTCGACAAGGGCGTCGCCCGCATACGCTGACAGATAACCCAGGTCAATGGGGTTCCAGAGGTACATCCAGGGGCAGGTACCGTCCTCGATGAACGGCGCCATCTCCGATGGGAGTCCGAGCCCGGTGAGTTTGACGTCGGACTGGTTGTTCTGGAGGTAAATACCGGCGGCAAGCATACCGACTGTCGTGGGGGCGATTATGACCTTTACGTTCTCATCCGCCAAGAGCGCCTGAGTCTCGACTGTGGATTTGTCGGGGAGGTCATCGCCATACACGACGCTGACAAGCGGGGTGTCGGCATATTTCTCAGGGAAATCCGCCAGCTCTTTCCTCATCCACTCGATCCAGAGGTTCTGGTTGGGCGCCTGGGCGGTGGCGGAGAGGATTGCCATTCCGCCGCTGCCGCCTACCATTTCATGGGCGGCCTGCACGAGGACGCGGCCGATCAGCTCGGGGTCGGCCTGATTGATGTGCATCGCGCGGCCGTCAGGATTGACGTTCGAGTCGTAGGAAATGACTTTGATGCCCGCTTGCATGGCTCTGGACAACGCCGGCTGAAGCGCGTCAGGGTCGTTGGCCGCGACGGCAATGAGGCTTACGTTCTGGGCTACGAGCTGGTTGATGACTTCGATCTGCGCCTCGGGGGTGGGTTGGCTGGGCCCCCTGTACAAGGCTTCCGCCCCGATCTCCTCGCAAGCGGCGGCAAAACCCTCATAGGCTTTCACCATATACGGGTTATTGACGTCCTTCGCGACAATTGCGTAAACCTTATCGGCGGCGAGGGCGGGGGCTGCCAACGCCGATACCAACAGAACCACTGCCAGAACTGCGAACAACTTCTTCATTGCTTAAAAACTCCCTTCTGTTGTATAGTTTTTTATATAAGAGCCTGCCGGGCCGTAGCGCGGCGGCCTTATACCTGAGTTATTGAGTTACTCGGCGCGCCCGGCGCGGGTATACGGCTTTCGGAAAAATTTCGACGAGCCGAGCGTCGTGTCCAGATTGGGAATGATGACCGCCACTATCAGGAGCGCGCCGACGATAATCATGATTATCTGGCTCGGCACGTTGACTAAGCCCAATCCATAGCGCAAAAACCCCACTATAAACGTGGCGATGATAACGCCCGCTACGCGGCCTTTTCCGCCAAGATTGCTGACGCCCCCCAACACGACCATCGCTATGACGTCCATCTCGTAACCCCTCGCCATGCTCGGGCGGACGCTGCCCATCTTTGAGGCGAGGAATATCCCCGAAACAGCCGCGAATATTCCCATGACCGTGAAAACGATCACCCGTATCCTGTCCACATGTATTCCCGAATACAGCGCGGTTACCTTGTTGTTTCCTATCGCGTAAAGGCTTCGCCCGAAGGAGGTAAAGTGTATTATATAACAGAACGCGGCGGCCTGGATGATAAAAAAGATAAGTATGAACGGGATACCGGCGATATTTCCCCAACCGAAAAACTGGAACCAGGCCGGAAAACGGCCCGCCGCCCTGTCCTCAAGTATAATGCTCGCTATCCCTCGGAACAATATCATGCCGACCAGCGTGACGATCATCGCCGGCAGCTCCTTGAATTTGACGAGCAGCATCCCGGTCATAAATCCACAGGCCCCGCCTACCAGAAGCGCAAGAACTATCGCCGCCTCCATCGGAAGCCCCATATTATACGAGACGCCCATGATCACCCCCGACAGAGCCATCGTCGAGGCGATGGAAATATCTATGTCGCCGAGCAGGATGACCATCATCATGGGGAAGACGAGAACGGCTTTGTCGCAGAACATCTGGATGGCGCTCATTATGTTGGAGAAAACCAGAAAATTCGGCGAGAGGGAATGATTAATTATATTTATCGAAATAAAGATAACCACCAGCATCCATTCCCATTGGAAGAAAAACCTCCTCGGGGAAAACGGCCTCTCGTTTAAGATAGTGCGGGGGGAAGGGGAAGCGGCGGGATTTTTCGTCATTTAAGCGCCCTCCTTTCCAGGGCCTTTTTGATCGAGTGCCTGGATATCAACGCGCCGATCAGTATCGAAATCAGTATTATCAGCCCGCGCAGGGCTTCCTGCCAGAATGGCGATATTTGAAGGCGGGGGAGCGCGTTGTTCAGCATGGCGAACAGAATGGCGCCCATCAACGCACCGTGAGCTTTGCCCGCGCCGCCCGATATGCTCACGCCGCCTAAGACGCACGCGGCTATGGCGTTCAGCTCGTAGCCGGTTGCGCTCTCGCCCTGCGCCGCCGCAAACCTGCACACGAAAAGTATGCCCGCAAGTCCCGACAGCGCGCCGTTTATGACGTAGGTCAGCATCTTGACCGATTTGGCGTTTATCCCGCTCACGGACGCCGATTCCTCGCTGTTGCCGACGGCGTATATCTTTCTGCCGGTGCGGGAATACTCCAGGAAGTAAAAAGTTACGGCAAACACCAGGAGGGCTATCCATATTAGGTTGTTTACGCCCATGATATTACCCGTCGCGACGCTCCGAAACGCCGTTGTCATGTTCTGCTGAAGCACCCACGAACTCCCGCTGACCAGATACGTTATCCCCCGGTAGATGCTCATGGTCCCGAGCGTGGTGATAATCGGCAGGACGTTCAGCCTCGATACGGCCAGCCCGTTTATCGCGCCGCAGGCCGCGCCCACGCATACGGCTATCGCTATTACGGCCGCCGGGTGCAGGCCCGAGCCGTCGGGCATGAGGCTGTTTTTGAGCATCGTCGTCCCGACCATCCCGGCCAGCGCCATCGTGGAGCCGACCGAGAGGTCTATGCCGCCCGCTATGATCACGCACATCATGCCCATGGTCGGAATGGCGAGTATGGACGTCTCGATGAACATATCGCTGATGTTCCTCGCCGTCAGGAAATTACCGCCGCTTCGGACGTTGATAAAAAACGCGAGCAGCATTATCACCCCGAACAGGCATATCTCGTGGATATTCTGTGATAAGAGCCTCTTGTTCATCCTCCCGCCGCGCCTCTTTCATCGATGTTCATCGAGGCCGCGAGCAGCGTTTCCTGATTCGCTTCCCCGCGTTTGTACTCGCCCGTGACCCTGCCCTCGTGCATTACGATTATACGGTCGCACATCCCGAGTATCTCCGGCATGTCGCTTGAGATCATAACGATGCCGTAGCCCTGCGCGGCAAGATCGTTCATTATCTCGTATATCTGGCTCTTTGCGCCGACGTCCACGCCCTTCGTCGGTTCGTCGAGTATAAGCACCTTCATGTCGAGGTTCAGTAGCTTGCAGATGACGACCTTCTGCTGGTTGCCGCCGGACAGGGAACTCACCTTGTCGAACACGGTCTGGGCCTTGAGGGCTATCTTTTCGCCGAGCGTCTTTGCCTTTACGCGCTCCGTCCTGGGCTTCATCACGCTGCGCTCCGTAAACTCCTTAAGCCCCGAGATGGTGATGTTCTTATATATCTCCCACTGGAGTATCAACCCCTGATGCTGCCGATCCTCCGGCAGCAGGCCGATCCCGGCGGAGATTGCCTCGCGCGGGTTTTTTATTTTGATCTCCGTGCCGTCGAGATATATCCTTCCGGCGTCCGCCGGGTGTATCCCGAATATGGACTGCATCACGTCGGTGCGGCCCGAGCCCACGAGCCCGAAAAGCCCGAGGATCTCTCCCTTTCTCACCCCGAAACTCACGTCGCTGAAATAACCCGTCCGGGAAAACCCCTCGGCGCGGAATATCTCACCGCCGATTTCACAGTCCTTGGCCGGGTATATCTGGTTTATCTCGCGTCCGACCATCGCGCTTATAAGCTCTTTTTCGGAGATCTTATCCACGTCCCATGCGCCTATGTACCTACCGTCCCGCAGTACAGTCACCCTGTCGGCGAGGCGGAACATGTCCTCGAAGCGGTGCGAGATGAATATTATCGAGACTCCCGAGTCCCTGAGCCTCTCCGTCGTGTGATACAGGTTTTCACATTCCTTGCGCGAAAGGGACGCGGTTGGTTCGTCCATTATAAGTATGCGGGCGTCCTGTGAGATGGCTTTGGCTATCTCGACGATCTGCTTTTCGGCGACCGAGAGCCCCCCCAGGGTCGTCCGGGGATCGAGCTCACAGCTCAACTCTCTTAAAAGGGCTTCGGCCCTCCGGTGCAGGGAGTTCCAGTCGATGGTCTTTAAAAACCCCTTCACCTGTTCGTGCCCCACGAAGATATTCTCCGTGATGGAAAGATGCGGATAGGCGGTCCCATGCTGGTATATGGCGGCGATGCTCTGCTTTTGGGCGTCGCGCGGGTTTTTGAACTCCACCTTGCGCCCTTCCAGGATTATTTCGCCGGCGTCCGCCTCATGCACGCCGGTTATTACTTTTATAAAAGTGGACTTCCCCGCGCCGTTCTCTCCCATAATCGCGTGGATTTCCCCGCGCCGAAGGCTGAAGCTCACGTTGTCCAACGCAAGCACGCCGGGAAAGCTCTTGCTGATATTTCTCAGTTCCAACAGACTATCCGACATCAGTTCACCACTATTCTAATTTTTCTCGCAGGTCCGTCTTTTATACGCGCATTGATGATTATATTGTCTGTTTAGTAAGTTTATCACGCCGCCGGCAAATTATCCAGCGTTCGCTTAATCCGGCGCCGCCGGCATTACACTAACACCAATCCCCCTCCCGATACCGCCGTCCGCCTCACGGCGGCCTTCGGTGCGCCGGGGCCGGAAAAAGCGTTTTGAAGCATTTTTTCGGCCAGATCGGCCCCGAATTTGTTCGACGGCGCGTAAAGGAGTCCCGACGCCGTTCCTGAATGGGCGGCGGCTATGCCCAAAGCCCCGGTCACGCGAGCCGTTTCGGTCATTATGTTCCATTCCTCACTCGGCATTATCCTCTGCTGCGCCTCTGCCGATATCGAAGCCGCCTGTGCCGTTAATGCCGCGTCGCCCCTCTCCAGCCCCCGCTTTAACGTCTCATAAGCCCGCTCATGCTCGCGCCCGCCCGCCCGTATGGCGTCCAGCACGGAAACGTCGCGCCTGTAGTCCGCCGTGTCGAGTACGCGGGCGGGTATGAGGGCGACGACCTGCATGTCCGGCGGAGGGGGAAGCCGTTCGATAAGTTTTCCGTTTATGTGGTCTACTAGGGCAAGGCCCTCGAACATTATCCCGTCGCTCGGTTCGATATACGCGCACAGCGAAAACAGTTCCTCGTCGGAGAGGGAACCGCCGGCATAAGCGGCGGTGACGGCGAAAGTCCCCGCGACGTCCATAGTGGATGTGGCAAGCCCTCGCGCTTGGGGAAGGGGATTTATTACGTTGATAAACGCGTCCTCCGGCACGGCCGCGAATTTTCCGCCTTCCGAAAAAACGCGCTTCGCCGCCTCGAAAGCGCGGCGCGCCTTCTCGCCTGCCCCCGGCAATAACTCACCGTCGGGCAGACGCAATTCAACCGAAGAACTCCACGAGACCACCAGGCTCACCAGGGCCTCTCCGCCTCCGATCCACCCTTGCACCCATTCGCCGAGAGTAGCGCGCATCATTGCTTTAGCAAGTATACTCGCCATGACTGTCAGATATTGAAAACGCCGGTGACCGCCGTGTGGTCGGACGGCCGTTCCATCGCGCGGAGCCGTCTTTCCACATACGCGTCAACGCTGAGGTTCGCCAGCGCCGGGGTCGCGTACAGGTGATCGATCCGCCATCCGATGTTCCTGTCGAACGCGCCTTTGAATCTGTAGTCCCAGAAAGAGAACTCCCCGGCGCCGGGGCGGTGTTTGCGGAATACGTCCACGAGACCCCACGACAACACGCCCTCCAGCGACTCTCGTATCTCGTCGCACACGCAGACGTGGCCGCGCTTGTTCTCGGGATGCGTCACGTCCATATCGGTTGGAACGACGTTAATGTCGCCTGTCCAAAGCATGAGGTCAGAAAGTTTATAATACCGCTCGAACATCGCGCGGAGCCTTTGCAGGAATTTTTTCTTGTACACGAAGTCGGGGCTGCTCATCTCTTTGCCCTGCGGCACGTAGGCGCATACGACGTTCAGGTTCCCGAAAGCCGCCCTGATGACCCTCGCCCGGTCCTGTTCCGAGTCGAGACCGTCGTCAAAACCGGCGCTAACGCAGTCGGGGCGCATTCGCGAGACAATCGCCACACCGTTGTAGGACTTCATCCCACTCGACGCGCTCTCGTATCCGAGGGTTTTGAAGAAGTCCGACGGAAAATTCGCGTCCTGACACTTCGTCTCCTGCAAACACAAAATATCCGGAGCATCCCCACCCGACAGGAAATTCTCCACTATCGGCAGGCGCGCCCTAAGTGAGTTGACGTTGAAGGTGGATATCCTAACCTGTCTCATCGTTCATCCCCCATAATGTCCGGCAAGATCGGACATCGTTAGATTATTATTCCGCGCCGCGACATGCGGCGCAATAACGCATAAGGTATTATAATAGCTTTGGGGACGACAAACAGCCGAAAGCGATGGGATTATATGGGAGAAACCGGCGGCATTAAAGGGCACGGAGCAGCTTTCTTAACGGTATTCGTATGGAGCACTACGTTCGTTGCGACGAAAATATTATTGGTCGATTTCAAGCCCGTCGAGATTTTATTTTACCGCTTCTGCATTGGCCTGCTTGCGCTTTTGGTCGTCTGTCCGCGCAGGCTGAAAGGAACGAGTAAAAGACAGGAACTGACGTTCATGGCGGCGGGGCTGTTCGGCGTCACGCTGTATTATCTGTTCGAGAACAACGCCCTTACGTTTTCCGCGGCCTCCAATGTTGGGGTCATCATATCCGTCGCCCCGTTTTTCACGGCGTTGCTGGCAAGCTGGTTCCTGGACGGAGAGAAGCCGGGGACAAATTTCTACCTCGGATTCCTGGCCGCCATTGCCGGAATCTCCCTCATCAGTTTCAACGCAAGCACAGTCTTTCGGCTCAATCTGGCGGGCGATCTGCTTGCGGTAGCGGCGGCCTTCTGCTGGGCGGCGTACTCGATCCTCGCGCGGAAGATCAGCGGGTTCGGTTACGGCACCATTCTAACCACGAGAAGGATTTTATTTTACGGCTTGGTCTTTTTATTGCCCGTGTTGTTCTTCTCCGACTTTGAGTTGGGATTGGAGCGGCTCGCGCGGCCGGTGTACGCGTTCAACATTTTATTCCTCGGACTCGGCGCTTCCGCCTTGTGCTTCGTCTCATGGAACTTCGCGGTAAAAATCCTGGGGGCGGTAAGGACGAGCGTTTATATTTACCTGGGGCCGGTCATCACCGTGGCGACCTCCGTGATCGTTCTGCGCGAAAGAATCACATGGATGTCGGCGCTGGGCACGGCGCTTACGCTGGCTGGACTTTTTTTATCGGAGAGGAAACCGCCGGCTTAACGCGCTCGTCACAAGTTTTTACGTCGTCCGGCAGGCGACGGATAATCTGATAAGATAGGTGGTATCTGTTGATATGACAGTTAAACGTTTGTTCTTGATCGTGTTGGATAGTCTGGGCATAGGAGAGCTTCCCGATGCCCGTGAATACGGCGACGAGGGCAGCAATACCCTTGCCGCCATTGCGAATAGCGGCGAGTTTTATGTTCCGAACCTTGCGCGGTTGGGGTTATTTAACATTGACGGCGTTACCTGCGGAAATAAAGCGCAAGACCCCGCCGCGTCCTTTTGCCGGCTGGCGATGCAAAGCGCGGGAAAGGATACCATCATCGGACACTGGGAGATCGCGGGTATTATTTCAGAGCGGCCTTTGCCCACGTATCCGAACGGTTTTCCCGAGCCGCTGATGGAGGAATTAAGCAAATTATTCGGCAGACAGGTTCTCTGCGGCAAACCATACTCGGGCACGGAGATTCTGCTGGATTACGGCGAAGAGCACGTGGAAACCGGCAACCTCATAGTCTACACCTCCGCTGATTCGGTTTTGCAAATAGCGGCGCATGAAGAAATTATCCCTGTCACGGAGCTTTACGAAGTATGTGAAAAGGCCCGCGCTTTCATGCAAGGTGAGAATGGCGTAGGGCGTATTATCGCCCGTCCGTTCCTGGGGACATATCCGAACTATACGCGAACGGCGAACCGCCATGACTATTCCTTAGCTCCGCCCGGCCTCACGGTGCTGGATGTGTTAAGTAAAGCGGGATTCGACGTGCTGGCTGTGGGGAAAATATTTGATATTTTTGCGGGCAGCGGAATCACCTCATCGGTCAAAACCGTAAATAATATGGACGGTATGAATAAAACCATCGAGATAGCGAAACAAGATTGGACAGGTCTTTGTTTTGTGAATTTGGTCGATTTCGATATGCTTTACGGGCATAGAAACGATATTGACGGCTATGCGAAGGCAATGTCGGAATTTGACGTTAAATTCGGAGAGTTCAGGAGCTTGCTGCGCGGCGACGATGTCGTTTTGATAACGGCGGATCACGGCTGCGACCCGTCCACACCATCCACCGACCATTCGAGGGAATATACGCCGATGCTGATATTCGGCGATCATATCCGCTCCGGGATAAACTTGAACACAAGACAAATGGCCGACATCGCCGCGACAGTCCATGAATTTTTCGGAATAAAAATTCAGACTGAAGGCAGATCGTTTTCCAATGACGTAATTAATGCGCCGTAATATTAAATAATGATCGCAGTCGTCGCTGTGGATGAGAATTGGGGTATCGGCCGTGGCGGGGAATTGTTATTCTCTATTCCCGAGGATATAAAATTTTTCAGGGAACTGACTGAGAACAAAGTTGTCGTCATGGGGCGCGGCACGTTTATGTCATTGCCCGGTTCCAACCCGTTAGAAAGCCGGGTGAATATAGTCCTTTCAAGGAACGGCGGCTTCATGCCGGAATCCGTGATCGTGTGCCGCTCCGTCGAAGAATTTTTGACCGCGGCGGGAAGATACGACCCCGATGACGTAATCGTCATAGGCGGCCAGGAGATATACGATCAGCTGTTGGATTATTGCTCTGCCGTATATGTGACGAAAATCAAAAAGCGGGCGGATGCCGACAGGCATTTTCCGAATATTGATTTATCGCATAATTGGAAAATTGACTATAAATCCGGCGAAAAAATATATAACGGCTTTAAATATATATTCTATAAGTATATAAACACTGCCGTAAACCTGAATCGCCAAGCCGCGCGGTAAGCCACCCTCCCACTCCGTGCCTATTCTGTGCTATATTAATCAAAGTATCGCGTCTTACATAAAAAAGCGCGCTTAATACTGCAAAGACGACCGATGGCGATTGTGAACGCTTACGTTTGAAGGGGTCGGTGAAAAATGAAGCGGGATAAGGCAGGTCAAGGTTCAGATTATGAGCTTACGAAACCCATAAATTCCTTAGAGAGAATATTGGACGGTATAGACACGCATATCTACGTCACCGTCCCCAAAACCGGCGAACTGCTCTTTGTTAATAAGCAGTTAAGAGCGGCGACGGGAAGGGAAAACGACGACTTTGTCGGAGAATTCTGCTACAAGGTGTTCCGGGGTTTAGACCAAATGTGCGATTTTTGCCCCTGTCGCAGGCTCGACGAAAATCCGGAGCAAACTATAGTATGGGAAGAATATGTTGAAATATATGACAGGCACGTCATTCACTCCGATAGCTATATCGACTGGCCGAACGGCGAAAAAGTCCACCTGCAGCACGTCGTAGACATTACCGATCTCAGGACTATGGCAAACGCTTTGAACGAAGCCAAAGAAACCGCCGAGCGCGGCAATCGTCATAAGACCGAATTTCTTGCCAGGATGAGCCATGAAATGCGCACATCGCTGAATGCTATCATAGGAATGACCGAGCTTGCGCTTCGTGAGAACCGGCACGACGCCAGAACCGAACATATTCTGACAATTAAGCAGGCCGGGGCAAACCTTTTGGCTATCATCAACGATATTCTGGATTTTTCGAAAATCGAAGCGGGCAAGGCGGAAATTGTCCCGAACGATTATTCGGTCGCGTCCCTGTTAAACGATGTGATCACCATCATCAGGATGAGAGCGGCCGATTCGCGGTTACACTTCGCGGTCAAAGCCGACAGCCATATCCCGCACATGCTGTACGGCGATGAAACAAGAATCCGCCAGGCATTGCTCAATATATTGAGCAATGCCGCCAAGTACACCGAAAAGGGATTTGTGTCGTTGGGCGTATACGGTGAAAAATCAGGTAATGGCTGGATGAACCTTATATTTGAGGTTACGGACAGCGGGATCGGCATTAAACCGGAGGATATTGAAAAACTGTTTTCGGACTTCACCCAGCTCGATCTCGTGAGGAACAGGGGCATCGAGGGCATTGGGCTTGGGCTTGCCATCACTCGCGGACTGGTGAGGATGATGGGCGGCGACATAACGGTCCGGTCTGAGTACGGCAAGGGCAGCACGTTCACCATCACGCTTCCGCAAAAGGTTCGTTCGCGCGAGCCGCTGGCGAAAATTGAACGGCCGCGCGCAATAAGCGCGCTAATTTACGAGCGGCGCCGAATATACGCCGAGTCCCTGGCTTATGCGGGGGGCAGTCTCGGCGTGGATTTCACCCTCGCGGCAAGCGGAACAGAATTGTATGAAAAAATGGAAAGCCGCGTATACGATTTCCTCTTTATACCTTCCGTGCTGTATAAGAAAAACGAGGACACGATACTTAAGTTCGGGCATGATACCAAAACCGTCATACTCGCGGAATTTGGAGAGGCTGTTTTCGATAAAAATCTCGGCGCGCTGTCCATGCCGGTGTACTGCGTCTGTCTCGCGGATATGTTAAATGGTGTGCAGGCCGGCCCGCTGTATGCCGCCGACACGCCCGCAATCGAATTTTCCGCGCCGGACGCGCGCGTTCTCATCGTTGACGATATAAACACCAACCTCAAAGTGGCGCAGGGATTGCTTGCGCCGTACAATATGCGGGTTGATTTGGCGACCGGAGGAGCGGCGGCAATCGAAGCCATACAGTCTGAGCGTTATGACATTGTGTTCATGGATCACAAAATGCCCCAGATGGACGGTGTTGAAGCCACCAGGCTTATTCGAGAAATGGGGGAAGGCGACCCGTATTACAGGGAAATCCCTGTTATCGCTCTGACGGCCAACGCGGTTTCCGGCATAGCGGACATGTTTATTGAGAATGGTTTTAACGACTTCCTGTCAAAACCGATTGATACGGCCGAACTCAACACAATACTCGAAAAATGGCTTCCAAAAGAAAAACAGGAAAGCAAGGACGGCAAAAAAGCGGGAGTGTGAAGTATGAATATACCGGTGATTGGTCATCTTTTTCGGAGAGCTGAAGCGCCGCCTTTGCCGAAGGTCGTCGAGGAAAAAAGTACGCTTGCCAATTTAGAGAATATTTTGAATGGGCTGGACGTTATGATCTACGTCACCGAACCGGCCACGGGAGAGATACTGTTCGTAAACGACAGTATGAAGCGGCATTTCGGCATTAAGGGTAATTGCGTCGGTAAGCTCTGTTATAAAGTTTTTCAAAAAGGCATGGACGCCCGGTGTGAGTTTTGCCCCAGCAATCAGCTTGAAAAAGAGCCGGACAGTGAAATTGTCTGGGAGGAGCATAACACCGCAACTAATCGCATTTACCGTAATGTTGACAGGTATATAGATTGGCCGGGCGGCAAAAAGGTTCATATGCAAAGCTCGGTAGATATTACGGATATTCGTCAAACGCAGGACGACCTCGCCAACCAGAATCTACAGCTTAATCTGTTTGTGAAAGACTTGATAGAGGCTGAACGCGAAATCGCCGAAAAGAGCGAATTAAACCAGATTATGTTCAACAACGCGCCCGTGGGGCTTACCGTGTTTGATGAAAATTTTAAATTCATCGACTGCAACGAAAACATCCTGAAAATGTACGGCGTTACCAGGGAATTTTACAGTGAATTTTTCGGCAGCGAGGCGCACTCGCCCGAATATCAGCCTGACGGGTCGAAATCCAGCGAGAAAGCGATGGACGTCATAAAACGGGTAATGGACGGTGAAACCATGAGAATCGAGTGGCTTCACCGCACGCCGGACGGCGAGCTTTTGCCGACAGAGCTTACGATGACCCGCGTAAAACAGGGAGACGCGTTTGTCGGGCTTGGCTACATATATGATATGCGCGAACAGCACAAATTGAAAGATGAAATCAAGAACGCGCTGCATATGGCAGAAGCCGCGAGCCAAACGAAAAGCGCTTTCCTCGCCAACATGAGCCATGAGATACGCACACCCATGAACGCGATATTGGGTATAACCGAGATAGAGCTGCAAAAAGAAACTCTGCCGCCCGATACGGAAGAAGCGCTGGGCAGATTGTATGAATCGGGGAATCTGCTGCTGAATATCATCAACGACATACTTGACCTTTCCAAGATTGAGGCCGGAAAACTGGAGCTTACACCGGTTAGATACGACATCCCAAGCCTGATAAACGACGCCGTTCAGGTAAACCGTCTGCGCTATGAAAGCAAGCCGATTGAGTTTTTACTTGAAATAGACGCCCAAACGCCGCTCAATCTGTTCGGCGACGAACTCCGCTTAAAGCAAATATTGGGCAACATCATTTCAAATGCCTTTAAGTATACAAGCAATGGGACGGTCAAGCTGTCGGTTTCTTTTGAGACGCTTGACGGCGGCGCGGACGACGACGTTGTAATCATTATCCGCGTGAGCGACACGGGACAGGGAATGACGGACGAACAAGTCGCAAAACTCTTTGACGAATACACGCGCTTCAATTTGGAGGCCAACCGCACTACGGTCGGCACGGGCTTGGGCATGAGTATTGCAAAACGCCTTGTTGATCTGATGGGCGGCGAAATATTTGTGGAGAGCGAATTGAATAAAGGCTCGCGCTTTACCGTGCGCGTCCCGCAGAAGCGGGTAAACGGGCTTGTATGCGGGAATGAATTAGCCGAAAGACTGCAAAGTTTCCGTTTTCAGAGTACGTCAATGAAGAAAAAGAGCCGGATGCTGCGCGAATATATGCCCTATGGAAGCGTCCTTATTGTGGACGACGTGGAATCAAACGCCTATGTCGCTAAAGGCATGCTGCTGCCTTACGGACTGCGAATAGATACAGTCAACAGCGGCTTTGAGGCTATTGAAAAGATTAAAGCCGGAAACGTGTACGACATTTTGTTTATGGATCACATGATGCCTAAGATGGACGGTATAGAGGCGGCAAACATCATACGCGGCATGGGATATACGCGTTGTATCGTAGCGCTGACCGCTAACGCTTTGGTAGGGCAGGCCGAGAAATTTTTAGAAAGCGGGTTTGACGGTTTTATTTCCAAACCGATTGACTCACGCGAGCTGAATTCCATTTTAAACGAGTTTATCCGCGACAGGAAACCTCCCGAAGTTGTCGAGACGGCGCGGCGGGAACAGCGCGGAAAAAGGGTTAATGATACGCCCGCCCCTTCGCGCGATCCTAAAAAAATGTCCGAATTGCGAAACATTTTCCTGCTGGACGCCGAGAATGCTTTAAGCGTTTTGGAAAATATAGCCGCCAAAACGGACACATTCAGCGAAACGGACGTTTATGATTATGAGATCACTACCCATGGGATGAAAAACGCCCTGGCCAACATCGGAGAGATAAATCTTTCCTGCTGCGCGCACAATCTGGAACAAGCGGCAATGGGAAAAAATCTCGATCTGATGCGGTCGGAAACACCGGCGTTCATAGACGCGCTTAAAGCCCTGACTCAAAAACTGCGAACGGCGAAAAGCGAAGACGGTACGGAAATAGAACAAGTTTATCTGCGCGAAAAGCTGCCGGCTGTCATATCGGCATGTGAGGCTCTCGATAAAAGCGCGGCGAAAGCAATTGTGAACGAACTGATGCAAAAAACATGGCCGGATTGGATAAACGAGGCTTTGGATGAAATAAACGTGCATTTATTGCACGGCGCCTTCAAAAAAGCGGCCAAAGCGGCGAAGAATACCGCTGATGAACTTTAGCGCGAGCGTTTGCAACTATATACGACACTTGTAAAACTTTAGTCGGTATATGTAAATCCGTTCACGCGGCGCTCATCTTGAAGTTTTGCCCAAGCGTCCATACCTTGGTCACGAAGCAGCGCGTTGTCTTGTTTGAGTACCGGATATCCTTGAAAAAAGGCGTCGAATTTTTCACAAGGATATTTTTCGCACAACGCACACACCTCTACGCCCTTTTCCTTCGCGCATACCCTTACGGCGCAACCTGGGTTTCCGCTTCCGTCTTTGCACGAGATACACACGCCATCTTCCGCCATGCCTTTTAGGAATGGCCAGAAACCGTCTCCGCCGGGAATCAAATGAATGATTTCTTCAAACCCGGCTTTTCTCATCTCCTCATACAGCGCCTTTGACGCGGGAACGACCCTCGCCATGACCGCGCAGTTTTCGCAATATAGACCACAATAACAAATATACTTTTCATTCATAAGGCATTACCTCCACAAAAATAAAAATTTCCCCATGCACCCGCCGCAAGGACGGTCTGCTCAGAAAAGAGCGCCGCCGCGCATAACCAGTATAGCGTAATAAGGACGTAATCGTCTGATTACTGTCCAGTGAGGGTTTGTCTTTACATGCGGTTTAATATCCCATGATCCCACGGTTCCCTGAAAAGTGAAATTTCACCGGTTTAACAACCGTGTTTTCACGGGACTTTTTTATGATATCATCGCATCCCGACGCAGCAACGATTTTCTTTTATTACTTTTTGACAGGAGGCACAAAATTAAAATAACTTTAATTTTTTCTTGGAGGGGGTAAATTATGCCTCTCGCCAAAGTTGCGCGTCTGAGGGCTTCTGGTGAGGTCTTTTTTGGGGAGTGTGAGGCAGGGTTTTGCCCTGGGCTGCTAAGGGGCAAAAAGCCCGTGATTTTACAGGCATTCTCCCCGCTGAACAGTCACCATTTGAGAATTTAGGATTAATTCTATCCAATGTGTTGACAATGGATAGGGTATTTTATAATATATGTATAAGTTATGAGAGGTGATTTTTAATATGGCTAACACACATATTCATGTTCGTATTGACGATGATACAAAAAAGCAGGCGCAACAGATACTTTTTGATATGGGATTGGATATCTCAACGGCTGTTAATATGTTTATCAAACAGGTTGTCC
>Ga0099364_10004553_pt1 | contig 20992 bp, 10 predicted proteins | sample TergutTh196P3_FD_73070 | JGI IMG/M metagenome (GOLD analysis project Ga0099364, IMG submission 73070) | Microcerotermes parvus P3 segment gut microbial communities from Pointe-Noire, Republic of the Congo - Th196 P3 | ecosystem: Host-associated > Arthropoda: Insects > Digestive system > Gut ... | reverse complement strand
AGTACGGGATCGCCGTAACGACGAGGCAAATGGCTGCTCCGGCAAGGGCGCAGCCTAGTCCGACGGTGCGGCAAAATAGAGTGGGTGCAGCGCAGCGAGCGGGGGGCGAAGTGCGTGAGAGTCCAACGGGGGGCTAATGCCCCCCGCTCGCTTTCTCTCTTGCCCGCTCGCTTGCGCAATGCTGAAAATACCCACAAATTTTTTACACACCCCAGTCCGACGGTGCGTCTATCACACCATTTATACGGAAAACGGTATGAAATTGGATTTTGCGCCCCTTGCGCTCCTTGCGTACTTTGCGGTTAAAAAAGAAAGGATTTAACCGCAAAGTACGCAAAGGACGCAAAGTCCAATTTATACCGTGTTGTCTTTGTATCATAAATGTTAACAGAAAACGCAATCTGTCATTCGATAGCCCGTATCGGCACATAGCCAATAGAACGCACCAACCGCTGTCCCTCGTCGGAAAGCAGCCACTCAACGAACCGCTCCACCTTTTCGCCGGGATTCTTACGATGAACCAACACACATTCATACACCAGCGGATACTCGCCCGACGCAATCGTTTCCGCACTGGGAAACACGCCGTCCACCGCCATCGTCCGCGTGTAGGTACTCGGTGCCATATAGCGGTCGTAATGGTAACTCGTATAGACAATACCGCCATCGGAGGGATTTTCCATACGTTTAGGAAGGGGAAAGCCGCTGCCCGTGAACATTCCTCGAACATGTTCTGCCGATTTCGTTTTGAATCCCTCATAGACTTCGCTATCCAACTTGAGCAATGTCGGCATCAGCACTTCACTAAATTGGTTTTCGTGCCGCATAAGTAATGTCATATCCCCTTCGAAGCCGCCGACATCTTTCCAATTTTTATACTCACCGCTAAAAATGTTCCGATACTGCTCCTGTGTCAAATCCCGAATCGGATTGTACTTGTTCTGCAAAAAGACAATCGCATCCTTGGCAAAGGGAACCGCCACGACTTGCTCTCCCAAGTCTCGGATTTCCGTTCTCGTAAGTTGCCGGGCAAGAAAGATGATGTCCTTTTCCTTTTGAATCAGTGCTGATAGATTCGGAACCGGCGAAAGCGTTTTGGTTTTATCGGCATCGCTCGACATCAGCACCGCAAAGCCCGGTGCCGCCATCACGCCGTGACCGGAGGAAGTTTGCAACGGCGTGATGTCGATGCCTTCGCACCGCTCCGCAACGGCTCTGGCAAGTTGATGCAACGTAAAGGACGCATCCCAACGGACGATGTCTTCCTGTTCGAGAGCAACTTTTGCTAACTCCGGCGTTGCTTCGATTTTCCATGCTTCCCGCTCGGCATTGCGGAGTTCTTGCATGTACTCCAGTTCCTCAGATGGGGGAAACTGTTGCGGAAAACTAAATCCAAATCCCTGTCCTAAACCTGCGGAACGCCACAGCGGTTCATCTTTCGCGATTCGCTCTTTTTGCTCATCGGTCAGCGGAATTGATATTCCCCCGCGTACCGTGTTCGCATAACTTCCATGTTGGGCTCGCTGCTCCTTTTGCTCATCGGTCAGCAGAGGATGTTCCCAAAAGAAACTGAACGACCTGAACGCCGTCGGTAATTGGAGACCAGACGGCAATCTTTCCTCGTCGATGATTTCCATTTTCCGAAACTCTTCGGCAACACGTTTTTGCTCTTCGGCTTTTTTCAAGAATGCTTCCGTCGTGGTGTTGTAGAGAAAAATCAGTTCTTCGGCACATGCACTCCAGTATTCGGCTTGGTCTTCCGGTTTGATCCAGTTAGGCGGAACGGCGAATCCGTAGCGGGTATTATGGTGCAAACGATCTCTGCCGTATTCCCGGTTGGCTCTTCGTGCGGCGGCGATAAAATTACTGCTCAACAGTTCTTTGCCCCTGCTTTGTTCTTCGGGTGCGTCCCAGTCTTCTTCCCGGAGCGGCGGATGAATGATTTTGAACAGTTCGGCACGCTCATTCCAGAAAGCGAGGTTTGCTTCGAGCAATTTTGACAGGGCATCGGTGTAAGGTTTGTGATATTGTTCCGGCATATTTTGGAACAACATTTTTCGGTCGATTTCGTCCCATTGGGCGGGATCGAGCGAAAGTTCTCCGTTGTTAAGGCGAGTGTAGATGTCCACGCGTTCTGGCTGCGCAGCAACGGAAATGCTCTGTACAAAAACGAGCAATAGAATGACGGTGATCTTTTGAAACATGGTTGTCTCCTGATAAATGGAAAAGGCTATTATAGTCGAGAATGCGCAGATTAAAAATCCACAATCGCTGGTCGCACTATCGGAGGTTGCAAAAGTGCTTCCAAATCCATAATTCGGGCGGTGACTCCATCCAGTACGGCAACCTTCTTGCCGTCCAGCGAAACTGCGGGGGGAAAAAAATTGAGCGGTTGTTCTATCTTCAATACATGCAACATCTTTCCCGATTCGGCTTCCCAAGTGTGCACAGTATGGTCTTCGCCGCGTGTGATGATGTGCTTGCCGTCGGGTAAAAATTCGACATGCTGGACTCGTCTGGTATGTCCGATCAACGTTTGTAATTCCTTTCCCGTTTCGACATCCCAAATTCTGCATGCATGTCCGGGATTTTTATGTACTTCGTTTCCTGAAACCGCATCCACGAACCGCCCGCCTTCGCCATAGTTTGCCGTAATCACCTTCTTTCCATCCGGCGAAAAAGAATCGGCAGAACAATACCAGAGTCCGTTTCCGTGATCGTAGAGACGTTGTAACTCCCTTCCCGTTTCGGCATCCCAAATTCGGGCGGTGGTGTCCTGACTTGTCGAAAGGATCGTTTTTCCATCCGGGGAAAAGGCGGCGGAAAAGACCCAACTTACGTGCCGTGTCAAGTCGTATAACTTTTCCCCTGAATCGACATCCCAAATGCGAAGGATTCTCTCTTCGTTGGTCGTGATAATTTTTTTGCTGTCCGGCGAGAAGGAAACAATCCAGACTCGAAATTTTGCCCTTTCGAGTTTATGTAAAAGTTCTCCTGTTTCGACATTCCAGATACGGACGGCATTGTCTCCATTGCCAATCGTAGCACTGCCGACTGTGGCGACCTTTTTTCCGTCTGGTGAAAAAGCGGCAGAGTAGGAAGCCGAAACTCCCTCCTCTTCAAGCACTTGCAACTCTTCGCCGGATTCGGCATCCCAAATGCGGACGTTGTCGAAACCTAACGTGAGAACTTTCTTACCATCTTGCGAAAAAACGGCGGATTTTAGTCCGGTATGTCCGGCGAACTGCAACAATTCTTCGCCGGTTTCTGCGTTCCAGATTCGGGCGGTGTTATCTGCGCAGGCGGTGAGAACCTTCTTTCCGTCCGGCGAAAAGGCGATAGATTGTTTGCTGTTTCGGCTCTCTTTGAGTTCCACGAATCCGAAGTTGTCTTCTGCTTGCAAAGAGGTTGCGTACAGAACAATCAGCAACAGAAATGTGATTTCTCGAAGTAATTTGGACATAGATGATCTCCGTGATCTGTTTGTTGTCATTGTATCATAAATGTTAACAGAAAACGTCAACAGAGCCGCAATCATTAGATTGCGCTGAACGTTGCGCAATCTAAAAATTGCGGCTCTGCTGTCATTCAATCGCACGTATCGGCACATAGCCAATAGAACGCACCAGACGCTGTCCCTCGTCGGAAAGCAGCCACTCCACGAACCGCTCCACCCTTTCGCCCGGTTCCTTGCGGTGGAGCAACACACATTCATACACCAGCGGATACTCCCCCGACGCTATCGTGTCGGCATTGGGAAACACACCATTCACTGCCATCACGCGGGTATTCGCATTGAATACCATATAGCGGTCGTAATGGTAAATCGAGTACGCAATGCCGGTGGGCGTGTTTTCCAGTGCTTCAAAAACCCAAGACATACTGTTAAGTATCTGCGGCTTAAAATTTCTATGAACGACAATGTCCTGCATGACCAGCGTTTGGATAAGTTCCTCACTGCCAGAACCGACGTTCCGAATAAAGGGTACAACATTCCCGCCGAAACCGCCGACCTGCTTCCACCGTCGATACTTACCGCTAAAAATGCCCTGATATTGCTCCAGCGTCAAGTCTCGAACCGGATTTTGCCGATTCTGCAAAAAGACAAACGCATCCTTCGCAAAGGGAACAAGCACGAGTTCCGATGCCGTCTTTCGACGCTCTGCTTTCCATTCTTCAATACTCTTTTCGTACTCCTCTAAGTCGTTCCTGAGTTGCTCCTCCAGATTTTTTATATCCTCTTCATATTCTTTGGGCAAGTGTTCTCCTAAACTTTCTCTAACTTGTTTTGCCCACTCTTCATTCTCCTTTCGTCTATCTTCTACTTGCTTGCTCTCCCAATTTTCGATGGCATCTAATTCCGCTTTCGAGAGTTCCCTTGCCGAAAAGACAACGTCTTTCTTTCCTTCAAGCAACTGCATCAATGCCGGATGTGTGTTGGAGAGCGTTATCTCGCTGCCCGCTCCCCACCCCCACCCCCACGACATTTGGTTAATGGTTGTTTGCAGACGTTCCATGTCGATGCCTTCACTCCGCACCGCAATGGTGCGGATAAAAGGATGCAAACTGAGCGAACCGTCCCAGCGGTCAACCTCCTCTTGAGTGATGCCGAGTTTCGTCAGTTCAGGCGTTGCATCTATCTTCCACGGTTCCCTTTCGGCATCTCGTGCTTCTTTTAGAAACTCGTCTGCGGCAAATTTCACACCGCGGTAAAAGTTATACCTTTGTCCGCTGACGGAAAGAGGTTTGTCGTCGAGAATTTGTAATTTTTGCTCGTCGTTTAGCGGGACGGCATTTGCGAGAAAATAATTATAAAGATGACTTGTATTTGCAAAGAACTCCGTTTTTTTTAGATCGTAAGGTAAATCCGCCAGCGTTACTGTGTCGACCAGCCGTTGAAATTCCATTATTTGATTTTTTTGTTCCTCGGTTTTTTGCTGTATAATTTCAGACCTCTTATCACAGTAAAAAAGGATTTCTTCGGCGAGTGTTTTCCAGTATGCCGCCCGTTCATGGGGATTAAGCCATTGGGGATACCGGTGAAATTCGCTCCATATCCCGTTCAGAATTCGCCGGCATTCATGAAGTATCTGCCGTTCAGCGGCGATAGCGTAATCACTTTGAAGAACCCGATTGAAATACTCTTCATCTTCTTTCGTTGTGAAAAGCGGATGGATGACTTTGAACAATTCGGCACGCGTCTGCCAGTAGAGGTTCCATGTTTCGTGCCATTTTTTGTAGGCTTCGACATAACGTTGATGATATTCCGGCGGCATATTTCCGAATAATTCATGGCGTGTTTCTTCGTCCCACTGGTCGGGATCGGTTGAAATTAGTCCGTCATAGATACGGCTGTTGTGTCCAGGACTAGAATGTCGCCATGCGACGAATTCACTCCAATTTTCCAGACAAATCCGTGCTTCGTTTTGGAGTGTTGGACGTACTCCTGAAAGCAGCAGGGAAACGCCGAATCTCGTGCGTGCCGACCATAGATACCAATCCGAGAAATATTCCGAGTAGTCTGTTCCCCAATAGTATTTTTCGGCAAGATAGGGAATTTCCCACACAACACTGACCGTCAAGCCCACTTCAACATCATGGGGATTAAACGATGTGAATACCGACATCCACGATGCGTGTTCTTCGGACGAGGATTCTTCTGCCGATAGAATTCCCGTCGTGAGAATGATCGGCAGGGCAAAGGCGGTTTTTGTCAGTAAGCGAAACATATATGTCCTCCTTGATTTGTTTGCCGTCATTATATCAGACCCCGCCCAAAATTGGTGTTTCACCAAACGCGACATCGAAGACTTACACGACGGATTCTCGAAAGGCTGTGGCATTCTCCGGCAACTTCTGATATAATCGGAACTATCGCTCGACTCACTCTGCACAAAAATTATTATGCGATACATTCCGCTCCTTTGCCTCCTCCTGCTTTGTCCAATAGCCGCCGTTGCCGACGAAGACTTCGCTCCGCTCTTTCCCTTCGTCATCTCCTACGACGCACCCGACAACATCGTCAACATCTCCGCTTGGAACGACGCTCCTGCCGGAAAACATGGACTTGTCCGCGTCGAAGACGGAAAGTTCGTTCATGACAACGGACGATTCCTCGTCTGGGGAACCAACCTCTGCTTCTCCGCAAACTTTCCCGATAAAGAACAAGCCGAAAGAATGGCAGCCAGACTCGCACGATTCGGCTTCAACTGCGTCCGGCTCCATCACATGGATGCCAGAGACATCTGGGGAGGACGCGAAGCCGCCAGTTTCTTGACGATTGATCCCGAACAACTCGATAAACTCGATTATCTGATTTATCAATTCAAACTTCACGGAATCTATACCAACATCAATCTGCACGTTTCCCGAAAGTTCGACGACCGCGACGGTTTTCCCCACGCCGCCGAGCGTCCCGATTACGACAAGGGACTTGATAACTTTTATCCCCCCTTTATCGAATTGCAAAAGAAGTTCGCCCGCGATCTTTTAACACACGTAAACCCTTACACAAAAACGGCTTATACCGATGAACCCGCCGTCGCAATGGTCGAAATTAACAATGAAAACTCCATCATTACGCAATGGGCTGGCGGACGCAACGCCAAAATCCTGACGATGCCAGCACCGTACATCACCGAATTCCAAAAACAGTGGAACGACTTTCTGAAACGGAAATACCAAACCGACGCAGAATTGCATAAGGCTTGGGGTTTTCAAAACGTCCCCTTCGGAACGGAAATGCTCACCGCTCGTTTAGAGAGCCAAAAATGGATTGCCGAAACAGACGAAGTTACCATCAGCCGAAAGCGGGACATCGAAGGCGGAGTGTTCCGCTTTGAAGTCGAACAAAAAGGGAGAGAACCGTGGCGACCGCAACTCGTCGCCAGACCACTCGCCTTTGAAGAGGGAAAACTCTATACCTTTACGATTCAAGCACGAGCGGACAAACCGGTCGAAATCTCCATTGGAGCAAGAAAAAATGAACCCGACCACTCCTTTCTTCCAGCATCGATAACATTACCGTTGACAACAGAATGGCAAACGCTTACCTATACATTTATTCCCCATACGGCGAGTCAACAGGCAAGGTTCGACATCGGCAATCTTCAGGCGGGAGTTGCCTATGAATTCCTCGATTCTTCTCTCAAGCCGGGCGGAGTCATCGGACTGCCGGAAGGAAAAACGTTGCTGGCAGGAAACATTCCGCTCATCGACCGGGATGGTTTCACCAAGCCCACCGACCCAAACGAAACGCCGATTTCATTACCGCATGCAGCCCGGGATGATTTTTGCGAATTCCTGTTTGACATTGAAAGAACCTATTGGCTAGGAATGTACCGATTCTTGAAGGATGAACTCAAGGTTAAACAGCCTATCAGCGGAACGCAACTCTATTATGGTTCGTCAACGATTCAATCGGAACTCGATTACGTCGATGTTCACGCCTATTGGAATCATCCGGTCTTTCCGGGCAGACCGTGGGATATGAACAATTGGACTATCAGCAATCGATCATTGGTCAATCACTTTGATCGCGATATTTTCCCGAGGCTTGGTACGGCGCGTCCCTACGGCATACCTTATACGGTGAGTGAGTTTGACGCACCCTTTCCTAATCAATATGCGGCGGAGGCGTTGCCGATTCTAGCGGCGTTTGGACGTTTTCAAGACTGGGACGGCATTTTCCATTTCGCTTACACTCACAATAAAAATGATATTGAGCCGCGAAGAACAACGAGTTTCTTCGACATGGTTGGACACACCACGAAGTTGGTGCATCAACAAGCCTGCGTTGCCATGTTTGTACGCGGCGACGTGAAGGAAGGGGAATCTTTGGTGCTGGGCAGATTGGATCCGGCAACGGAACTCGAACTCTACAAAAGATTACGGCATCCGTGGAACTTCAATTTCAGCGGTATCGGGTTGGATCCGCGATTGACGTTGCTTCACAAGACTGCACTAGATGTAACGGGTGAGCATACTGTACGGCAACAGCCGATTCCCGAAGTTCCCAATGATATTATTCAATTTGGTAATGGAGATTTGGTTTGGACTCCGGCGGAAAACGGTGTGGGACGCGGAATGTTGGTCTTCACCAAAAATACGAAACTGTTCACTGGTTTTATTGACGACAAGAGACCCACTCGTGGATTCGGCGATGTCGTTATGGAATTAGGCAAGACGCGTCTGAACTGGGCGACGATTTCGATGGTGTCGATCAACGGCAATGGATTTGATCCGGCGCAGTCGCAGGGCAAGCCGATACGGATTTTGGTTGCAGCGACCGGTTTGATGCAGAATACCGATATGCCGTTGGAATTTTTGGAGGGCAACCGTGTTACTTACGGCAACCGCAACGGTCGTGAACCGATCTTGTGCGAGGGGATTCCTTTTTCGTTGTATTTTTGGAGGGCGAAGGAGATTCGTGTTTATCCTTTGGACGAGAGCGGCAATCGCCGGGAAGCGGTTGAGTCCAAAGGGAACCGCGTCGAGTTGGGCCCCGAATACAAGACCCTTTGGTATGAAGTCGAGATTCGTTGATAAAGTTGCACCTTTTAGCGATTTCACTTGTGAAATGCTTGAGCGCCGCACAGCAGAGCCGCAATCGTCAGATTGCGCAACTCTTGCGCAATCTGACGATTGCGGCTCTGTGTGCCGTCATTGTGCGTTGCTCCTTTGCGTACTTTGTGTCCTTTGCAGTTAAGTCTTTTTTACCGCAAGGAACGCAAAGGGCGCAAAGAGTCGATTCGTTGCGTTTCGGCACAAATCAATAGACCTGTTCCATAACCCTTGTTTTCGACGGTTTCAAGGGGCTGAAGCCCCTTGTTTATTCCTTTTATTGCCCTAACAAGGGGATTTATCCCCTTTCTTGCGAGGTTGCGGAACAAGTCTAGTTGATGTTAGCAGCGTTGAAATCCACATAATTTTTCCCCCCCCGCCCACACGTTCCCGTTGACGAATCTCTAACTTAACGGTATCATTCCTGCATGAAGAAGTCCGGTACCGATTCCAAAAAACAAGACGAAACTTCCAGCTCGTTTCGCACGATTAGAGAAACCGTCGAAGCAGTAGGTATCGCCCTCATTTTGGCGTTCCTTTTTAAGGCGTTTATCATTGAATTGTACTGCATTCCTACCGGTTCGATGGCTTCCACCCTAATGGGACGCCATAAGGACGTAAACTGTGAAGCCTGCGGTTATCCCTTTCAATTCAGTGCCAGCCAAGAATCGAACGACGGCTCGGAAGCTCCCCGACACAAAGATGATCTGCCCCGAGTCGTCGGCGGAACCTGCCCACTGTGCCAGTACACAATGTACGTCGGCGATGATAACGCTGCCGGACAAGTACACATGTCCTACAACGGCGACCGGATTTTCGTCAATAAAAGTTTATTCAGTTTTCGCGAACCAAGCCGCTGGCACGTAACCGTGTTCCGCTATCCTGCCAAGCCGCAGGTCAATTATATTAAGCGGCTCATCGGCGTTGAAAACGAAACCGTCATGCTCCGCAACGGTCAAGTGTTTTCCAAAAAAGAAGGAAGCGAAGACTTTGAGATACAGCGCAAGCCGCTCCGGGTGCTTTTGTCGATGATGCGACCGGTAGATGATAACGACCATGTTATCCCGGCAATCCACGAACTCGGCTGGGAAACCCGATGGTACGGCGATGATGACAGTGAACATGGACAATGGCAACGCTCCGACGATTACAAGTCGTTCACCGGCACACACAACGGCGAAGGAACCTCTTGGTTGAAATTCCGATACATTACAGCAACGACGTCGGACTGGTATCATCTCCTTCAAGGAGAATTACCGGACGGCGGTTTTACCGGTGTGCCGCAGCTAATTACCGATTCGCTGGATTACAATACGCACATTCTACAACCGGCGAAGAGCCCCCGCCGGGAAGTCTATACCGTCGAAACTCCGCCGCACGGGGCGGTCCAAAACAGTACCGTGCAGATGTCTCGACGGTCCGTCGATGGGCTCGGCTTAAACTGGGTCGGCGATTTAATTTTGCGGTGTACGATCCGCAATGATTACTTTGGCAACGGAGGATTTGTCTCGCTCCGCTTGGTTAAAGGCGGCATCAATTTTAAGTGCGATATCGATTTTGTTGCAGGAACTGCGGCTTTTTCTATTCCAGAAGTACCAGAATACGAAACGTTTTTAGTGAATGTCCCTGTTCGTGCTTTTCAACAGTACGACATCATGTTTTGCAACGTGGACGAAGAAATGCGGCTCATTATAGACGGCAAAGAAGTTGATACGCAGGGCAGAGGACGTTACGATCATTTATGTCTTGACGGCAGTTTGTTGTGTCGGGACAGGAGTCCGACGGTGCTTGATTTGGAACCGGCGGCTATCGGCGTTTCTAATGTTGAAGTGCGCATCGGCGGCCTCAAAATTATGCGGAACATGTACTATATTTCGTGTAATGAACCGCTCCGGGATAATTGCGATTTAATAAGTTCGCCGTTTCAGCACTATAATTTTTTCTTTAACGAAGAGAATGTCAGACATGTTCTTTCGACACCGGCACTGTGGAAAGACTTCGGTAGAACCCGACGGACAGAGTTCCCGTTGGGCAAAGACCAATTTTTGATGTGCGGCGACAACAGTGCGCAGAGCAAGGACAGTCGGCTTTGGACGAGCGATGGTATTCCGCATTATGTTGATCGGCAGTTCCTGATAGGCGAGGCAGCGTTCGTTTTTTGGCCCCACGGACTTCGCATACCGGGTACGAGGATCGCGTTGATCCCGAACTTTTCCAAAATGCGATGGATCGATTGAAGCCGATTCAAGCGTTTACCGCGGCATACGGATTCTTCACCAACAGCATCGGAGGTTGCTCAATTCCATAATTTTTACCGCCAGCCCTGTAACTGCAAAGTGCGCAAAGGGCACAAAGGATCAATCGACGAAATAAGGGTATCTGAATTTCTGGCGGAAGCCGAAGGCTGTTTTCCAAAACGATGTGCAGTGTTGTCTGCCCAAGCAGGTTCAGGCGGACACCGTAATCATCTACCTTTTAGCGTAATCAATCCCGCTTTTTTGTTTTGTCCATCATCTGTGTTTTACGCCGCACGCCGCCGTTCGTTTTGTGTACGGAAAGCACACGTGTGGAGAAGTTCACCAGCATCTTGCAGAAACGCCGAGGCTTTCTCAAACGTCCGAAGTGCAAGGTTGCTCGACGGCGTCAAATGCTCACAGTCAAGGTATTCAAGCCAGCGATCCAGGTGGGTAATCACCCCTTCTTTCGCTGCCATACGGAAGATTTCCTCCGGCGTTTTGCCTTCGACCATCTCTGTACCAAGCCGGTCTGCCATCTGTCGGGTAATCATCTGCCGACAAACGGCAAAGGTCAAGTTGAAGTTTTGAACGACTGCTGAAATCAGCACGCTCTTGAACTCGATTCCGAGTCCTTGAAACTCACCGGAGCGGGCGTAGGAGAGTGCGTCTTCCAAAGACCGCATGGCGTATTCTAGTTTGTCCGAATTGCGTTTTCGCATTGTTGCCTCCTTAAATTGTTTGTGTTAACAGGGGGGTTCGTTACCTTCTGGGACTCCAAGTCGGAAGTGTTTGCGAACCTCTTAGAAAGTCCGGTAATTCTGTTGTTCCGGGTTCTTCGGGCAAAATCACGCTTGGCATTTCGATAAAGTTGTTCCAATCTTCGTCCCAAGAATCGTTACGGGAGCGTCTCGGCGCTTCGTGAAATTCGCCGGCTTGTTGTCCTCGTAATGCATTATTTTCCCGCTTCAAGTCGGCAACCTGTGCGTGAGCTGCGTACAAGGCGTTTTCCAACTGCCGATTTTCGTGCATCAACAGTGATTGGTGCAACTGCGAATTCGAGCATCCTGCCGCAATGAGAGCGATGAACAACGTAGTACCAAAAATGATCTTACTCATTCCATTATTGTCCGTGCAGGTTGCAAAACGATTCCCAACCTGCACAAGTCGGCGAATGGTAGCGGTTTTAGCAAAACGAGTCAAGAGGAAATTTTGGGGAAACAACCTTGTTACAGCCCGGGCGGTAAAACGTTCACAGAGCCCGTGGCGTAAGCCAGGAACATCATTATTAACTGACGTTACAGACTCAGTGAATTTCTCTGATAGTTTCGTACTTTGTGGGGCTTGAAATTGCGTATTTTGTTGGTGTCATGGTAGAACAAAGACCATAATGTTCTTTGTTTTTCGCGAACAAGGAAGGACATCATGGTCAAGGAAGACACAAAAAACCGCGCTCCCGATGGAAAGCATAGTAAAAAGTAAGAGTTTTTAAACGTGTGAATTTTAAGCACTCGCTGGAAGATTTCACGGGGTTCCCGTTTTCTCCAATTTTTTTGTCAAGTACCCTCCCCGGTATAACCGATAATGTCGGTAGGAATGTTTGTAGTCTCGTTAGGAAAACGGGTAAATTGACAGGATGGATCGCATGACACGCAACGGATTGCTCACTCTGATTGCCGTTTTTATGGCTCTTGCGCTCACCGTCCGGTTGGAAAATGCCGCTCTGGCGCAGATTTCCTATACCGATCGCTCTCAACAGATATTGATTGAAATAGGCGGTTATTCGGATAATTTGCCAGAGGGAGCCATTGAAATAGTACCCCCAGAACTCGACGATCAGGGAGATCCAATTGAAGGCACCGGTACATACGGCATCTATGATTTTCCGGCGTTTTCCCTCGGACATAGAGCTACCGTCAACGTGAGTAGCGACGGAATCAGCTGCATTATTCAGAATCCGCCTAATTATCCGGCTGTCGATCCCGGGGTACTCAATCGTCCGACGAATAACCAAATCGGAACAGTATTCATCAATATCGGCGGTCCGTCATTTATCAATGCCGTAGGCCCCGGAGGCGTCGGAGGCGCCGGAGTCATCATCAGCACCACCAGCACTGAGCCCGCCATTAAAAACGGAACAAACGACGGCACCAGCGCACAAGTGAACCGACTCTACGTGGTACAACTCGAGTACCTCATCGGCGGAAACTATATGGTAACGTACGGTTTCCGATACAGCGATGAGCCGGAAGGAACATTTCATCCGCTTTCGGATATACCGCCCGACCCCACTAATCCCAATCCCGATGACGGCGGATACTGGTGGCTGCCTGCCGAAGTGAGAAACCTCGAATTTCCGCCCGGCTCGGGACGACGTCTGTGGACGGATCCGCCGGGAAATAGTGCATCCACCGAAGTTACACTCACGGCAGGATACGAATTTCGCAACATCCCTTGGGAAAATCCATGGAGTTCGAACAGCCCCAATAGCGCCATATTCGACAACAGAGCCCTCATCACTGAACGATGGGACGGTACCAGTTGGAGCGAACAAATTCTGATTCCTCGGCAGGTCGCCGAAACGTTAAATCCAGCGTTAAGAGTCACCGGCGGATTCATACTGGGTAATCTTACCATTAACGAAGAAAGTCCCCGACATACCGGCAATGACCGAACACTCATCCAGAGTGCGGGGGTTGCCATCGAAAATACAGGAATGCTCACCGTGAACCATTCGCGGATTATGGGGGGAACCGCCGGTATTTTACACGAATATGCACGAGTCATTGACACGGACGACACCGGAATTATCCTAGGTTATGGTCCCACCCAGCCGGGCGATCTGATACTCAACAACACACAAATCGGCGATCCCGGCTTTATTGAAGTCGATCTGGCGGGTGCGCCGATTATCACGGTCGCCGTCATTGATCCGCGTGATAAAATCATGTCCGACGGTGTCAACGGTAGAATCATTGCCGGTCAAGGTGCCGTGATGAAGCGAAATCCCATCGGGCAGATTGTTCCTTGGCACCCCGAAACCGGTGCCGAAGCACAGGATACCCTGTACAATATCCTCAACATGCAGACTGTGCCCATCGGTATCCTTGCACGTGCATATTCTACCGATCCAGACCGTGTTGAATTTTTCGATTTGAACAGTCGATACGAAATTTCTACGGAGGGCTTGATTAGTACAAGTTACGTTCAAAACTACATCGAACTGAACGACAATTCCTGGATTTTTGCCGACGCTGGTATCTCGTTTGGCAATACCGGCGTGAGTTTGGGGGAAGATGCTACACTGGTATTCATTGACAGAACTAGCGGGATTTACGCTTCTGAAGTCGGCATTACCGATTTCTACTCGCTGTTAGCACTTGAAAACGGCGGCGACGGATACAGCGGTAGTTTTAATGAAATCCACGTCGACGGAAAGGTACTCACCGGCGCACCAAGCCGGGCGGGAATTGCTCTCACTTTTGACTACAATAGTCTTACAATCCAAGAAAGGGAAAGGTTGAGCAACGTCTATTACCACGATCCCAATGATCCTGATCGAGACTTGTCCGGCAACGTCTATTACTACGTCTATGATTCGAGACTCACACCGGAACAGAACGCCGAAAGGAACGCCCGAGTCGCAGAAAAATTCATCGCCTACAATGACCAGCCGAATAGAATCTTTTGGCTGCGGAGAGACGGATACGGTCCAATGCAACTGACAGTGTACGACAACACAACGCAACGCTGGACAGTACATCCTGATGCGCAGACAATTCGGCTCAATACGGGTGTCTATGAAGGTACTCATTCTTTCTTTACAGCATTCGATATACGTTTCGGCGTGGGAATCCATCTCACCGGAGCATCCTTGTCTTACGAGAGTTTTGACGAAACCGGTCAATTTGTCTTAACAGGCGGCGACGACGTTTATTTTGGTCCTACGGTCAGAACAATCACGGTACAAGGGAATGAGGCGTTGGTAACAGGCGGTGAGGCGGCGATGTACTTCGGGTATGCGACCCACGTCGGCAAAGTTACCATCGGCGAAAATAATGACGTAAAAAATCTTTCCAGCGTTCTTTTTGACGGTACGACCAGTTCCGTTGAATTGTCGGCGAAGAATTTTCAAGCGTTTGATTTGATGACTTCCGCCAAAAGAGGAAAACTGCTTTACGATCCGTTGCTGGCGTTTAGTAACGACGTGAATGAATTCCACTTCGATAATGTGGGAGTGCACGGCGACATTGTTTCGCGGTACAATGCGGTAATAGGTTTTGACGGCGCATCTGCCGCCGCAGATCCTGCTGCAACTGCAACAATTGCGGGGGCAAGTTTCCTGCAAGGATACCGTATTACGTCACCATCGAGGCAAGATCCGTCAGATCCGCCCTTGGTACTCGAAAGGTCCTTGGTACTCGATGAAATGTTGTACGATTTCCTCGCGGGGAGAACAGCAGACAGTCCAGCAGTGGGATTAGCAAATTTAAGCGACAGTTTCGGCTATGCGGACCATCCCCGGCACTTCCGCGAAGCGTTGGCGAGAATGCTGCATTATTCCAATCCTTACACTACACTGGACGGCGATGGTGCGCAATACCTCACGGGACTCACTGCCGGTGAACTGTTGGAGGGTTACACCCGAGATGGAACGTTGGTTGTCTTCACCGGCGGCGACATTTTCAGCGGAAATATCTACGGCGGAGGAATCGGCGACTCACTCCACTCCGCACAAATCGTTCATCTGGGCGGAGGCAATTCACAGCCTCACCACATCGTTAATCCCGGCTTCGGAAACATTGACCTCCTGTTTAGGGACGGAACAACGATTTTCAATAGAAACGTGATTGAAAGGGTGGACGGTGCAAACGTCTATCAGGATGCCGGTATCCGCGTCCGCGATGTCTACGTCGAAAAAACGGGACATCTTTTGATGAATGATACACTCTTCTCGGTCAACCCCTTCTCGAATTTCGTCGACGTCAATTCTGCCAGCTATGCGGAAGGATTGATTATCCACGATGTTCTCAACGAAGGAATCATTTCTGGAAATGGTACATTTATGATTGCCGAGCGTTGGAGTAATACGTCAAATATAAAATACTACGAAGGATACCTCATTAACCGAGGCGTTCTCGCTCCCGGCTTGCCCGGCTTCATCGGCGAAAATCAACATCAGGCGTATGAACTCGAAAGAACGGCTTACGGCGATATGATGTCCAACTTTTCCAACACCATCGTCGATTGGGATATGCGCGGCGTGCCGGGCGGACAGTTCGGAACGATTAACATTTTCGGTTCACTCCGGCTCATGGACGAACATACACGACCGGTCTACGACCCCAGTAGTTCCTTGTACAATACAATGGAAACGTTGCCGGCGGGCGAATACCACGTTACGATTGGCAACGATACCATCAAAAATGTTTTCGATAAATATGCCGTTTCGATTGCCAATGCACCGTCGGGATTTGTCGAAGAGACAAGAATCGACGGAACGAGAATCAAAGTCTATCAGGAAATACCCGAAGGGCAAATTTCCCGAGAGGATTGGCAAGTGATCACTGCCGAAAAATTGGGAACACACCTTTCGTGGTTCAGCCCTTCGGCAATGGTCGACAGCAAAACCGGCTTGCCGTTGCTGACGCAATATGAGCAATTTGAATATCTGACGGACGAAACTCGCCGGACACAGTTGCAGCGGAAGATGATCGAGGCGGTACTCACTCCCGATGAACTCCGCCTGTATGACAGCAATGAATCGCAGCGTGATATGCTGAACCAAAAACTTTTGGCAGAAAACAATATCCGGTTTGAATTTACGCAACTAGATAACCTCTTGATGCGGTTCGGTTTCAGCGATGTCGTCAGTGTTCATGGGACGATCCCGCCCTATGCGTACAGCCGTTTTGATTGGGGAACTTCGTTGAGCAATTTGGGTACGTCATCGTCTTCTATTCTCACGAGTACGAATCAGACGCTCGGCATCACCCAACTTGGCGGAACTATTCAGGCTGACCGGATTTACGACTTGGACGAAAATGCCGACAAAAAGGAAAAACAAACTTCATACATCGTCGTTGCCAGCGAAAGTTTCACCGGTTCTGTAAAGCAAGTAACAAGTGCAACGTCGGATTGGGTTTTTGCCAGCGTCGATGTGCTTCCGGTGCGGATGGCATCGGGACAGTTACCGGCGGTGTTGACCGTGATCGATGACCCGAACTATTACTACAATCGAGTCCGACAGGGCGGCGATAGTTACAATGCCCGGACGGTCGCCAGAACGTTGGACGATGCGATGTTCACAAATCCCGGACTCGCCAAGTCATTCAATTTCGGACTAAACAGTCCCGAAGTGTTAAACAATACGCTCCGTCAGGTTGCTGCTCCGATCCGAGCGAACAGTCTTGTGATGAACGTATTGTCTCCGTCGAATCATTTGTTTAACCGCATCGGCTACGGCGTCGGCGGTTTAAGCACCGGCAGGCGTGGGGACGTGGTGTTCCGCAACATTCAGTCGGGACAGTTACAGCAGCCTTACGGTCAACCGGCGGTTCCGCCGCCGGGACAACAGTTTGCGGCTCCGCCGACGCCGGAACAGACACGTGGACAGAGTCCGTTCTATCGAACCGGCGGTGTTTGGGGTGCTTACACGCATACGAACTCCTCGATGGGAGACAACGGCAATGTATTCAAACTTACTTACAACCGCAACGGAGCGATTGTCGGAAGCGAATGGAATCTGACACCGAGTTCCGTCATCGGCGGCGTAGCAATGTTCAATGAAGGTGCAATGCAGTCCAGAAGCGACAAAGTCAAGAGTTACGATTACACATTTGGACTCTATCTCGTTGCCGCTCCGTTTGAACAGTTTGAAGTAAAATCGTTCCTCGGCGGCGGTTATCAATCGTACAAGTTAGATCGTTATATCCGCAATGCGGACGTGTTTATTGGTTCATTCAACAATCAGCATAACCTCTTCGGAATCAACGAACATTACGATGGTGAAACACAAGGGCACTCGTTCAATTATGCGATTGAGTTTGCTCGTCCTTTTAGGGTCAATCCGAATTTTGTTATTCGACCGGCGGCGGGTTTCGAGTATCAGGACATTTATCAGCGAGGTTACACGGAGCGGTTGCACGGCAATACTCCGGCATCGTGGTCGAACAACGGCAGTAACGTCGCACAGGGTTACGAGAACACAGGTGCGACTAGTGGAACTTATGCGATGAGTTATCGGTCGACGAATTTTACTCGTTTTTTAATGCGGTCGGGTTTCAGTACGGAGAGTTACTTTGCTCGTGGCGGTGTTCAGCTTCGGGGTTACTATTATTCTCGATTGGCAGGTGATCGTTATCCTCATTCTCGTCAGTCTTTTGTTAGTGGTGGTCAGTCGTTTAATGTTCGTGGTACTGATCATGGCTTTTACCATTGGCAGCTTGGAGCGGGTTCTCATTTCTGGTTGAATCAGGAGCGGACGGCGACGTTATTTTTCGATGGTGACTGGTTCTTCACTCCGTTTAACGGAGGATACAGCACGCTTAACTTGAGTACCGGCGTCCAGATCGGATTTTAGGTTGGCAGAGCCTGCGGGAGTGTGTAAAAAATTGTGGGTATTTTCAGCATTGCGCAAGCGAGCCGGGCAAGAGAGAAAGCGAGCGGGGGGCGTTAGCCCCCGTTGGGCTCTGTGAACTTTTTTACCGCCGGGACTGCAACATTCACCCGCGCGGATGACATTTCGCGTGAATCTTCTTCAGATGCTCCAAGTTGTGATGCGTATAGAGTTGCGTTGTCATGATATTTTCGTGTCCGAGAAATTCCTGTACTTCGCGTACATCTGCTCCGCCGATGAGCATATGAGTCGCAAAACTATGACGCAATGTGTGGGGACTAATGTCAGGAATACCAATGCGCCCCGCATATTTTTTTACCAAATTCCAGACCGCCTCTCGACGCAACCGGTATCCCTTGAAAGAAAGAAACGCCCAAGGAACTTGCTGCTCCTTTGTTTTTTTACCAGACGCCGGAAAATCGGCGAGATTCTTATCGACCCGCCGATTCAACACCGTTTCCCGCTCCATCTGCATCCAAAGCCGAAACGCCGCAATCGCATCTTGATTAAGAAGCGCCCTTCGCGGCTTATCCCCTTTGCCGATAAAATGAAAATATCCGCCGGCTTCGTTAATGTCCTGTAATTTTAGATTGACCAGTTCGGAACATCGGCAACCCGTCGAATAGAAGAACTCTAAAATCGCCCTGTCCCGGAGCCATAGTTTGTCGGTGCTTTCTTCGGGAGTGCGGAGTAATTCATTGACTTGTCCTTTCGTGAGAAACGGTTTGGGACGTTCCCAGTCTGTCGGCGTGTCTAGCAGTTTTGCAGGATTGTCTAGCCGGACTTCTTCGAGTTGCAGATAGCGGTAAAAGGTTCGGAGCGACGCAATATGCCGGGAACGAGACGCAGGGGCGAGTTTCCGTCTATCGAGCCAAGCGACGTAATCGGCGAGGTCTTCGACTTCTAGGCGTTCGGCTCTTTGATTGCCTAGCCATTCAAAGAAGTGTTCCATATCCCGTCGGTAGGCGGCGACGCTATTTTCGGAAAGTTTCAATCCGTGCGTGATGTAGCGCAAAAAACCTTCGAGCCGCGAAAACTTATCGTTTTGCGTTTCGACACGTTTAATCTGTAACTTCCGCCGACGAGGATTGAACTTCATACTTCCATTATCGGCAAAACGGCGAGAGTTTCAAGAGATATTTTCAACCGTTAACGGAACTGCATCCGTTAGGCTTTCGCCGGAAAGTTTCATACCCGTTGCCGTCATTACACTGTCTCCTTTAATAACAATACATTCCGGCTTTTGTTCCACGTTAACAAAGAGCGCCGCACAATGACGGAGGGGCATCAAAGATTTTATGGAGTCTTTTTTCCAGCGAGCGGGGGGCGTTAGCCCCCCGTTGGTTGCGAAGTGTGTTGGTTTTCCATCGGAAGGTTAATGTCCCCCGCTCTTGCGCTGCGCCACTTTATTTTTACACCCCCCCTGGCTTTGGCTCCTGTTGACATCGCAGACTAAAAAGAGGAAAATGGCATTCATGCAAATATATGAAGGACAAGTTTGTCAGCCTCCGACCGACGGGAACATTACGATTATCGTCGCTCGATTCAACCAAACGATCACTCAGCGGCTTCTCGATGGAGCGGTCGCTAAACTTCGGCAACACAATATGCACGAAGACGATATCCGCGTCGTTTGGGTGCCGGGCTCCTACGAACTCCCCTTTATGGCAGAGCATTTCGCCAAAGACCCAGAGTGCTTGGCAATCATCTGTCTGGGAGCGGTCATCAAAGGAGAAACCAGTCACGATCAGCATATCAATCGGTATGTCAGTATGTCTCTCGGCGATACAGCCTCAGAATACGGCAAGCCGGTGATATTCGGCGTGATTACCTGTGATACCGTAGAGCAAGCCGATGCCCGAAGTGGAATCATTGAATCCGCAAAAGACAAAGCACGCAATCCTGCCCCTGGAAACAAAGGTGCCGAAGCAGCAGAAGCAGCACTCGAAATGATAGATTTGCTCGAAGAGATTCCTGACTATCGAGTCCATTTTTCTCCCCAGGAGATTTTGTCGCGTCTTATGGGCGATGACGACGACGATGACGATGAAGACGACGACTTCGACGATATGCCGTTTTTTCCTCCTTTGCCGCACGGACGAGGAGCAAAAAGGACAAAGAAGGTTAGAAAAAAGACAAAAAAATAGGGAATTACACCGTTGATTACCCAGCGGCGTTTTTTTGATGGAAAAGTCAGTCTACATTAACAAAATATCTCTTTCTGCCTGTGCTTTCGGTACTCGGAGTTGAGCAATCTTGTGAATGTAGGCAAATTTTACCGACTGGAATACTCTTGGGTAATCAACAGTGTAATTCCCAAAAATAAAGTGGATGCAGCGAGCGGGGGGCATTAGCCCCCCGATAGAAAACCAACACGCTTCGCAACCCAACGGGGGGCTAACGCCCAGGGCTGACGCATCGAATTTTTTCCAGCCCCTATTTTTCAGTGTCTGCGTGAGTTAAAATGTACTTTTTACTCACGGAAGAAACATGAAAAACAACACCCCCACAACCAAAACTTCCACCAAAAAAGTCCCACAAAAACGCATCGTCAACGCCCTCAAAAAAGACAACGGAA
>Ga0099364_10004552_pt1 | contig 20997 bp, 18 predicted proteins | sample TergutTh196P3_FD_73070 | JGI IMG/M metagenome (GOLD analysis project Ga0099364, IMG submission 73070) | Microcerotermes parvus P3 segment gut microbial communities from Pointe-Noire, Republic of the Congo - Th196 P3 | ecosystem: Host-associated > Arthropoda: Insects > Digestive system > Gut ... | reverse complement strand
CAACTACAGCAGCGGGACGGCATATGCCAATGTCAGCGGTACGGAAGCGCTCGACGACATCCGGGGCGAAGCCGTATTCGTCAGCTCCAGCCCCCCGGGATACACAATCAATGGCGTGGATATGATGCGCTTCGCCAACCCCCGGATAGACGCATATTTGGAAGAAGGCGCGCTGCGCATCAATTACAGCGTCGACGACGCGCAAGTGGTCTTTATGCCGATATGGGGGATCGCCCGCCAGTTCGACGCATTCAAGGACAAAGGCTACTATAAAGAACACCTGCTGGGCTACAGCGGCGGCGGAAACATAACCCCCAAAATCCACATCCGCGCCGAATAACAGATCGGCGCGGATCATGGGGACGGTTTTTGTTGATCCGCTCGCATCACTGCGGATCAACAGAACCGTCCCCCTGATCCGCTTCACATCACTGCGGATCAACAGAACCGTCCCCCTGATCCGCTTGATCCGGCATAAACCAGTATGAGTTAAAGCCGGACAGCTGCTGCATGCTGCCTTTGGGCATTTGCCGGGCGGCGTTATAGCTGTTCATATAGTCCCCGACGCCAAAAAGGATTGCAAGCACCGAAAATGTCAATAAATGATCGCTGAAAAACGCGCTGTATGGCAGTGCAGCCCAGACAGCCAAAGGCAGCCATCCGAAGACCAGGTTGGGCAATAAAGATAGAAATATATAGCGCGCTTTTGTAATCGGCTGCGTAGATATGACAAACAATGACAACTGCTTGGGCGCTATGAACAGCTCGACCTCCGCATCCTTGCCAAAGCAAATGGCGTGCAAAAACTCATGCGGGACTAGCGTTAGAAACGCGAACAGCATCCCGCGCACCGTCCCGTTATATGCCAGTTCCCCGTGCAGCAAACGCGAGACGCCCAAAAACAGCGCAACACCGGCCAAAGCCGGCAACGAAAATAAGGACGATTTAATCACTGTCTCGGTCAAGTTCTTGGGTTCTTTGAATTTGACGGCATTATCCGGCAGTGCCCCCAGTGGAAGCTGCTCATTGTTACTAAAAATCCCTTTGTATACAAGTTTCATATCAAAGGCCATGCATAAACTGTGCACAAATAATCATGAATAAAGCAATGACAATGGCAAGCTTTAATCCCAATTGCTTGCCCTCGCACCACAGTTCTGCCCTTTCTTTTTTTTTCACGCTGCATCTCCTATGCACTGTATTATATAATAGTTCAGATGGTTATATGAATATTATATGATGAGGAGCGAAATATATGGCTTCGTCAATGTCTGCATCGGACGTGTATGGCTGGTTGATGGATAATGCTGACGCACCTATCCGATATAGGGTACTGCGCGAGCTATTGAATGACGAAAAGGCCGCCGCAAATATGGAGGCGGAACTGCCGGAAAACCCCGCAGTTGGGCAATGGCTGAAAAATCTAAAGCCCGAAACGCCCCCGCAGCATTGGTCCATGGAGCACGGCAGCTTCGATTTTTGCCTGGAAAACGCCCTGCCGAAGCTGGTCCAGTTAGGGCTGCACAGCGGGCTAGCGCCACTGGCGGACGCCGTGCGGTTCTATTTAGACAAAATGAAAACGGCTCCGCCCGGAGGGTTGCAGCCATACAGGAACAACGACGGGTTTGTGTTAGGCGCCCCCAACAATGGCTTTACTTCTATTATTATTTCCAATGTTTTAATGCTTGCAGGCTTTGCAGACCCAAACATTACACATTTTATGCTGGGCAGCTTGGACGAGATGGCGGATTTTACGAAAAAAGGCGATTGCGACATATATGCGGGCGATGGGGAGCGGGCTAAAATGAAAGCCGTGCCTGCCATCTGGAAAGACAAAAAATTCATAAAGCCGCAACTTGTCGATGAGTACGGCTTTTGTTATCCATTGATATACGACATAGTGGGGCTGCATAAATTATACGGGGCGATATCAGAGGAAACAGACAAAAAAATTGACGCCGTTATTGATTTTATCTCTACAGACGCGTTCCACCATAACATTGCGGACGGCTATGGCATATTACATTCCGGCGGCAAAAAATACCATTCCATGGGCTGGGACCCGAAATACCCCGGCTGGCTCTGTGTTGCGGACTATATGGAGGGCGCCGGCGCGCCGAAGCTCTTATATTTCGCGCTGCATATATCTAAGTATCCGCCTGCCCGGAAGACTAAATGGTTCGGCGATTTATTGGCCTATCTTGAAAATTACAGGACCGGCAACGGCACATACGTTTTCCCGGCAGGTTGGCTAAAAGAACAGAGGGGCTACGCAGTGCAGGGCAGCCATATCTCGTTCGGGGAAAACAGGAAAAAGAAAAACTGGCGCGAAATAGAATCGACGTTTTATGTTTGTCTATTGCATGGATCCTGATCCGCTTTCGTTTCTTTGGCTATATACCAGGCATAAGACCATATGCCTTTTATGCTCGCGGTGATCGATATGGCTATCCAGACGCCGGGCAGCCCCAGGCCGAGGGCATCCGACGACAGGGCATAGGCCAGCGGCACCCGCGCTATATTGCATGCGGTGCTGACAATGGCGGGCTGTATGGTTTTGCCGATGCCCCGGAACATGTTTGACGCGACGCCCTCCATGCACATAGGTATCTGGCATATGGCCAGGATTCTCAGGTACAGCGCACTGCGCTCTATCAGGGCCGCGTCGGGCAGGAAGATCCCGAATATATATTTGCCGGGCACGGCGAGCAGCAGCGCGACAAAGGCACCGTAGCTGACCAAGACGGCGGTGGCCGTCCTGCGGGTCGCGTGGATGCGGTCCCATTTGCGCGCGCCGTAGTTTTGCCCGACAAACGATATCAGCGCCGACCCGAAGGCGCCCCCCACCAGCCATGTGAGCGACTCTATCTGCGAGCCTACGCGGCTGATCGCCATGGCGTCCGCGCCAAAAAACGCTTCGCGCCGGGATGTCGCCATCACGAGGAACGTGAACAGGAAGCTTTCCGCGCACACGGGCAGCGCTTTTTTGAATATCCATTTGATTTCGTCCGGGCGCGGCGCGGCGAGGAGCTTCGGCGACTCGAAGGGCCGCCTTTTGCCGCGCGCAAAAGCATAGGCAATCATCGCGCACGCTATAGCCTGCGCGATGGCTGTCGCATAAGCCGCGCCCAGTACGCCGAGCCCAAACGTGAATATAAGGATGGGATCGAGCGCCATGTTCACGCATGTGCCGACGGCGTTGCATATGAATGGCGTGCGCGAGTTACCGTATGCCGTGTATGCGGCGCCGAGCGTCGCGGTTACGAATGTGAGCGGGATCGATACGGCCACGGTCGACAGATAGCTCTCGGTGAGCGCGACCACATTTAGCTCTGAGAAATTGAAAAAACCGACCATCTGCCGACGGAACATGATCATCGCCACAGCGAAAGCCGCGCCCAGCACTATGCTGATGAACAGCGCGGTAGCGGTCAGCGACTTTGCTTTGCCTTCGTCATTAGCGCCCGCCGCCTGCGAGACGCCGATGCTCACGCCGATGCTGCCGAACAGCATAAATGCGACAGACATCCACAGGTACAGGCCTGCGGCGCCTGTCGCGGCAACCTCGTCGCTGCCCAATCTGCCCAGCCAGAACATGTCCGTCAAATTGTACAGCATTTGCAACGCCTGCGAGCCGATTATGGGAACGGCAAGGCGCATCAGCCGACGCAGGATGGGCCCGTTTGTTAAGTCCATAAATCCATTGTAATTATGTCTCTATTCTACTATACATTAGACAATATACATCGGCGCCATAAATTTACGCATAAATTTTATGCACGCAGCAGGAGCAGGGCGTCGTCGCAGCGGGCGGGGGACGTTATACGGCATACGGCATCTGTATAAACGGTTTTACCCAGGCGCTCGCCGTTCTGCGGGTCTATCCACTCCGCCGAAACCGGCGCGCCGCCGCCTACCTTGTACATGTCAACCGAAAGCGTCGAGCGGTGCGCATAATATATCAGCGCGAAGCCCCCGGCGCAGCCATTCGCGCCGCTGCCCGCGTCGGCAGAACGCGCCGCAACGTGCCCATGCTTGAACAGCGGCTTGATCATGCGCTGGTCCGGCACGAGCCGCCACCACTCGACAGACTCGAATACATCCTTTAGCACCTTCATCTGCCACGCGCCCCTCGCGTCCAGCGCGTCCCTCCAATGCGGCGTTTTCCGCCACAGATCGTTGTGCCCATATGTGTGGAACCCGCCCGACAGATAGCTCCAATAAGCCTGCTCCCTGACATGCCACGATGTAATGGGCGCCGTTGTGTACTCGGTGCCCGCCTCGTACGCGCCCTCCACATGGACGACGGGCTTCGGCGGCCGCCTGTGGTAGTCGGCGGCGACCATGCCCTGGATGCTGTACATATCGCTCCACGTCTGTATGAAATTCGCCGCGAGCCACTCCTCGCTGTGAAAATGATTGGACGACGCCCCGCCGCAGGGGTGGTAGAAAATGAGGTGCTTCCCGCCGTCCTCTTCCATGAGCCCCGCGTTGAACTCCCTTGCGATATCCTCGTACAGCCAGGGGAGCAAGTCAAAACCGTTCACCCATACGATGTTCGGCTCGTCCCTATAGCGCCGCCCGAGCCATTTGCCGTACGCCCTGACATTGTCCATTGTTATGATCTTCTTATAGTCCACATGCGTACCGCTGCCCCCGCCGTTGGGCAAAATGGTCAACAAAATGCCGTGGTCGGCTGCGATGCCTATGACCTCGTCGAGCTTCTCGAAATACGCCTCGTTCGGCGAGGCAGGGTCGTCGTTATGCCAGAGCGGCAGCTCGTCCGGTATCGCCTGCGCCTTGCGGCTCTCTTCGCTGCCGTCGAACATCGTCCATGGCAGCATGATGTGCGCGACTGTGAACCCCTGCTCCCTACGCTTCGCAAAATACGCTTTCAGCTCGTCGATGGTGTACCAACTGACAGCCGGCCATATAGTGTCCCCCATCCAAAAAAAAGGCCGCCCGTCCCTCATAAAGCATCGTCCGCTTTCGCCTACCCTCAAATAGCCCATACCCATGCGCGCCCCTCCTTTGCCAATAAAATCCATGCCTTGTCGTACACGGACGCACACTGTGCGTCCCTACGGGCGCCTATGCCCCTGCGCTGACGCATACTGTGCATCCCTACGGGCGCCTATGCCCCTGCGCTGACGCACACTGTGCGTCCCTACGGGCGCCTATGCCTCTGTAGGGACACATATTGTGCGTCCCTACGGGCGCCTATGCCTCTGTAGGGGCGAACAGTGTTCGTCCGCGTGCTTAGTCTAATATGATATTCCTTAGTTGACATCCGGTACGCGGCGCTATGCTCCATATTAGTCGAAGGGGTATTTTGCCTCACCGCGCCGGAGCGTTCAACAACCTATACAATAATATGGTTTATTATGAAGTATACCATGTAGAGCGACAAATGGGGGCGGCGCCGCTCTTTTTTCAGCCCATTATACCCACTATACGCATTAGCATGGCGGCGTATTCGGCGCGGGTCGCTTCGCCTTGCGGGTCGAAGAAGTTTGCGAGCTTTCCGTTTACAATGCCTGCGCAGTAGAAGCGTTCCACAGCCTCCAAGGCATACCCGGAAATAACGCCGATATCGCCAAAGGCTGTGAATTCCCTTACTGAGCGGAGCTCAAACCCTTTATAAGTGGCATAGTTGCCTAGTATCGTCACGATATCCTCACGTGTGATATTGTTGTCCGGCCTAAAGGTTGCGTCCAAATAGCCTGCAACAATGCCCTCATTCGCGGCCCATGCTACAGCGTCAGCGTACCATGCCCCGTCGGCGATGTCGCTGAAAGCGGGCGCTGCGGGCACTGCGGGCGCTGCGCGAAATACGCTTGCGGCGGGGCTGCCTTCCATGCGGTACAGCACCGTTACGGCCATGCCTCTGGTCAAGGCGGCGTTTGGGCTGAACAGCATTGGGTCTTCGCTTGTACCGAGCATGAGCCCGCGCGAATACGCAAACATCACGGCTTCAATGAACCAGTCGCTTTGCGCTACATCGGAAAATGGGTTCTCTATGGATGAGTAGGCGCCAAACGGCGCGCCCTGCGGCGTATCATGTATCTGCGATGTGCGCGCTGCGGTTGCGGCGGGCGACGGGGACGGGATCGGGGCCGGGGGCGGCGACGGGGATGCAGTTGGCGATGCGGACGGCGCGAGCTGCGCGGCCCCGCCCGGCGTTCCTGCGCCACCGCCGCCGCTGACGTTTCCGCCGCCACCGCTGCCACTGCCTCCGCTTCCTCCGCTGCTGCCACTGCCGTCACCGCCATCGCCATCGCCATCGCCGTCGCCGTCGTCGCCGCCGTCGCCACCGTCGGAAGTATCCTCTTCATCCTCAGGCTCCTCAACAATGTCCGTCGGCTCTGTGTAGTAATTGCCGAACCTCGGCGTGTGCGCCGCATATCCATATTCGTTGCCCGCATCGAACACGCCCCATAGCTTGTATTTCGCAAGAGCGTCCCCAATGCTGTATGACGGCATATGCTCAACCGTCACCTGCGCGGCTCTCCACATGCCGCCGGCATCCGCGCCGCCGCCATCGCCGGGCGAAGCTCCGCTGAGCACATCGCTATACAGCGCCCCGCCGCCTCCGTTGCTGCCCCATGCTTCGGCGATACTCGCAAACGCATAGTTGTAATCGACGACATACCCGGCAGTGTTATCGACCATCCCGAACATACCGCCGCTACCACCACCTTGCCCACCACCTCCGCCGCCACCGTTTCCACCGCCGCTGCCGATATAGAGGTTGTTCACGACCGAATCATTGTAAACGATGCCGCACAGCCCGCCCACATAAACATCGTCATCGCCCGATGCAGCCGCGATAGTAATGTCCGGATCGATATCTATAGTAACGCCGACAGCCATGGAGTTCAACACACACGTTCCCAGCGCGGCGCCGTCCGTCATCGACGTATACCCGGCAATCCCGCCCACGCAGAACCGTTCAAATTCAGATGAATAATAATGAGCGCCCGCCCTTATCAATGTTTCGTATACAGCGGCATTATGTATCGTGCTCTCGTAATTCGCCCCCGCGACGCCGCCCATGTACACCATGGACCCGCCAATGCCCGTCCGGGGGATGCCCACCCAGTTCGTAAAATCGCCATATATGCCATAGGCGCGCTCCAGCACAATTTCGCCGCCATGCACTTCGACATCCCTGATAATTGTCATAGAAGACTGCCCACCGACAGGGGTTTCCACCAGGAAAGGCCCCGGTTTTGCATATCCAACGACGCCACCGATATAATCGGTTGTGCTTGACGAAACCTCAACAAGCACCGTCGGGTTTTCGATGGCCACATTGCGTATGCGCGCGCCGATAGCCAGGCCTGCGACGACCCCCGCACACACGTCATAGCCGGTCCGCCGCAAAAAGATATATTGATCGACCAACGTAAAATTCTGCACTGCGCTGCCTATGATTGCGCCAAACATGCCTGTGCATATCCACTTGGCCTCGCCGTCGTCATAAAATGTATAATTTGTCAGAGGAAAATGGTTCACGGAATCAAGCTCAAGCCCGATAATGTTATGCCCGCCACCGTCAAACACCACGCCCCGCAAATTTATCGGTGTCCAGCAATGCGCAGTAAGGTCGATGTCTGCGCCCAACGCGACAGTCCAGCCCTCATACATGTTTTCGTCTATTTCGATGAGTTCATAGATTAACAGCCCAAGCTCGGCGGCGCTGTACAGCGTAAGCGTCCTTGAACCCTCGTCCCTCGCGCCGGGCGCGTACCCGGCTGACCTAAAGTCTATCCAGTACCCGCTCATCGCAGCGCCGCCCCCCGCAGCGCCCGCAGCCCCTCCTGCGAACACGCCGAGCGCCACCGTAACGGCTATCATTGCTGACAATAATTTGCATGCTCTAATACAACAAAAATATTTCACGTCATACCCCCATCCCCATATTAGCTATATAGGTTATATGGATTACATGTACTATATAGATATATGACGCAAAAAAAAGAATTAGGTTCAAGGTTGACAGTGGGGCTGACAGCGGGGACAGTACGATTTTTTCAGACCCCGCCGGCGCTGTACCATTGCGCCTGTGCCTTGTACAGCTTCTCGTACACACCGCCTGCGGCCAGTAAAGCGTCGTGCGCGCCGTCCTCGACAATCCGGCCGCGAACCACTATCCGTTTTGTGCGCATATCAGCGCCGCGCCGACGGTGCGTTTTTGTCTGTTTAAAATGGCTATGACCAATATATATCTATAGCTATACAAATTAATACGCATCCTGAGCCTAAAATAGCCAAAAATAGCCTAAAAATCGTTTCAACCTTTCAGTTAATGTTATTGACCGATTCGGTTTATTGTGGTATCCTACTTATAAACCGATTCGGTTTACAGTATTTGGGGGGGGGGGTGTGCGGCCATATGGAAAATTTCCTGGCGCTGCCGATAAAAAAGCAATCGGCCATTTTAACCGCCGCTTTGCAGGCTTTCGGGCAAAACGGATACAAAAAGGCATCGACGGCGGATGTCGCGGCGGGCGCGGGCATTTCAAAAGCAATGGTATTCCATTATTTTGGCACAAAAAAAGCCTTATATCTTTATCTGTGCGAGCATTGCTCTTTATGCATGAAAACAGCATTGAAGGCATCCGGGCAGGCGGCGGGCGGGGATTTTTTTGAGGCTGTGCGCTATGTAATTGACATAAAAATCGCAGTCCTAAAAGACAACCCCCACATGCTCGAATTCCTAAAAAACATGTATACGGAGGCCGACCCGGAAGTCGCAGAGGACTTGCACCGCTACCATGAGATGGTGCTTCCCTTTCAAAGGCAAGCGGTAATAGACGACGCGGGCGCGGCAAAGTTCAAAGCCGGCATCGACCCTATGCAAGTCATGAAAATGCTGAACTGGATGGGCGCCGGATATATTGACGAATTGACCGGGGTAGCCGGAAAAGAACACTTGGAAAAAATTGCCGGGGATTTTCATGAGTGCCTTGGCATTATGAAAAGCAGCTTCTACAAGGAACAGCATTTGCGAAAATAATAGAAAGGGCAGAAAACTGTGGCCAAAGAGCCCTGTTCCGTGCATGGCTATTTGTGCGCAGTCTGCACATGGCTTTCATTATGGGCGTCGCAGCAATACAAACTGACAACTTGACGAAAACCTATGGGAAGTTCCGCGGCATCGACAGCGTAAGCCTTGATGTCGAAGCCGGCGAAATTTATGGATTCATCGGACCAAATGGCGCGGGCAAATCCACGACGATCAGGACTATGCTAGCCCTGATCCGCCCTACAAGCGGCACAGCGCGCATATTCGGCAAAGACTGCGGCGAGGACGCAGCCGAAATTGCCAAAACGGTCGGGTATGTGCCAAGCGAGCCGAGCTATTACGAAAACATGAGGGCAAGGGACTTCTTGAACTACGCAGCCGCTCTGTATGGTTTGCGCGACAGCGTCCGCCGAATCAATCAATTGTCGGAGAGGTTGAATTTGGAATTGGACCGTAAAATATCCGAACTGTCCCTTGGCAACAAAAAAAAGGTCGGCATCATAAGCGCACTTTTACATAATCCCAAACTGCTGATTTTAGACGAACCGACGAGCGGGCTTGACCCTCTAATGCAGCATACATTCTTTGAGATTCTAAAAGAGGAGAACGAAAAAGGTACGACTATTTTTTTTTCGTCGCATGTCCTCAGCGAAGTCCAAAAGATATGCGGCAGGGTGGCGATAATAAAGGAGGGCAAGGTCATCAACATTCAAAGCGTCAGCGATTTGCGCAAAAACACGTACAGGCGCGTACAGTTGTCTGCTTTATCGCCTATCCCTGCGGGGTATTTTGGCGCTGCCGGAATCGCCGATCTCAAACAGCAGGGCATATCCGCATCTTTTATGTACATGGGCGGCGCAGCAGACATTCTCCAAAAACTCAATGGCCTAAATATAAGCGATATCCTCATCGAGGAGCCGACGCTGGAAGAAATCTTCATGCACTACTATCAATAGGAAAATAAAAGAGAAAATATAAAGAAAATAAAACAGGCCGCCGCGATGCGGCGCCGCAATAAAATACGCCTATAGCAAAAATAAAGGGGGGCAACGATATGGTTATTGTAAAGTATGAGCTGCGGCAGATTAGGTCTCTCGTGGTGTCTTGGTCCATTGCTTTGCCGCTGTTGCTGTTCTTGCTGCTGCCCAATTTTATCAGCATAGTAATTGGCGCGGACGGCTCAGTGAAAACAGACGTCGTCGCATCAATATCTGATAATGCGTTTTTGCAAGCTGTAGATATGAGCGCCGAATTCCTGTCGCAACCAATAGGTATGTACGGTTTTCTCACCGGATGGCTGTTCGGCATTGCCTGCGCAGTGATTTCCACACAAATAGGCTTGTCCGTCCATACGAAAGAATACATCCAAAAAGCAGCCGATTTTTTAATGACCAAGCCTCACAGCCGCGCAAAAATATACCTGGCAAAATTGATGGCAGTCAGCATAGCCACGCTTGCAATCAGCATATCCTACTTTATCGCATCTTATATTGCGCTTAGCGTTTTTTTAAGCGATGGCTTTGATTTTGCGCTATTCGCGCTGCTGGGAGGCTCGGTTATTCTTATTGGCGTGCTTTATATGGCGCTTGGCGTGTTCATGGGGGTCATCGCGCAAAGAATAAATAAAACGCTTCTTGCGGCAGTGACCGTTGTATTTGCTACATTGGCCATCGGGCAGTTTGCCGTCGCAGCCAATTTGGATTTATTGATTTTTCTATCGCCGCAAAAATATTTTGCAGGCTCATTCGTCGCAAGCATTGGGCGGTACGATATGCGCTATGTTGTTTGGCTGGTTTTTTTAGTCATAGCTTTCCTGTCGGCAGGCTATATCATTTTCCGCAAAAAAGATATAATCACCACTTGACCATATGGAGGGGCGCCCGATGAAATCGATTATATATAACGAGCTTAGGATAAATCAAAAGCCGCTATTAATCTGGTCAATAATAATGTTCTTGCTGGCTGCGTTTGGCGGCCTGGAATTTAGCTCATTGCAAGGGTCGTTCGACGTGCTGCTGGATGCAGTGGAAACGATGCCAAAAATAGTGAGGGCATTTTTTGGCATATATGACGAGCTGCCGCTCAACACGCCGATAGGCCAATACGCATGTATGCAGTTTTGGTACGCCCTCATCGCATACGCATACGCCGCGTACTTTGGCGCATACATTTTGGCAAGGGACGAACACCGCAGAACATCGGAATTCCTGTATACAAAACCTTTTAAAAGAAGCTCAATAATGGCCGCTAAGCTATCGGTCGCTTTTATCCATATCTTTGCGCTCTCCGCGCTCGCGGCTATCGGCACCATAGCATTTTTGTTGCCCGGCGTAGGCGCAATGGAACTTGTTCCGCAAGTGCTGCTCACTACCGTCGGCATGTTGTGGACACAATGTATTTTTGTCGCCATAGGAATGCTTTGCACCGCGCTGCTAAATAGCTACAGAAAAGTAATTTTCGGTTCGTTCGCTATTTTCGCGGCATCATTTGCCATATCTATGTATGCAGAACTTTTCGGCGATTTTGGATTTTTAAATGCCCTCTCGCCAATCAGATATTTCCGTACGCCCGCCGTTGTTTTGAACGGTCTTAGCGCGCGCTTCATCCTTTTGTCGCTAGCTCTGATAATTGCATTGCTGATTGTAGCGGCCGCTATTAACAAAGCGCGCGATTTGCGCGCAGGCTGACGATGGCGGGGGCGGGACGGGGCAGTGGGGCGGCACTGGACGGGACGGATAGGGGAGCGCGGGATGGCAGATGGGCGACGTGGGACGGCAGATGGGCGGCGCTTATATTATTCCCCGGATATATCTGTCCAAGAGGCTGGTCTCGGGCATGCTGAACATCCTTAGCGTTTCGCCCGACTCGACGATCTCTCCGTTGTAAAAAAACGCGGTGTAGTCGGAAACCCTTCTCGCCTGTTCCATATTGTGGGTTACCATTACTATTGTGTGGTCATTCTTCAGCTCCAGCAGCAGGGCTTCGATTTTGCCGGTCGAAATAGGGTCGAGCGCCGAACAGGGCTCGTCAAAAAGAATCAGGCCGGGCTTTAGGATCAGCGCCCTGGCGATGCAAAGCCGCTGCTGCTGGCCGCCGGACAGCGACAGCGCCGGTTTGTCGAGTTTGTCCGCGACTTCGTCATATATAGCGGCCATTGTCAGGTTTTCGACGGCGATTTCCTTCAGCCGGGTCTTGCTTGCAGTATAATGCTCATTAATGGGAAGGAGCATATTTTGCATAATAGTTATGGGCAACGGGTTGGGCTGCTGAAATATCATGCCGATGCTCTTTCTCAGGTTTTCGACAAATTTTCTGTCATGCCTCGCATATATATCGGCGCCGCCTATTTTGACTGTGCCTTCGCATTTGAACCCGCCGACTAAATCGTTCAAGCGGTTCAGCGAGCGCAGCATCGTCGTCTTCCCGCATCCCGATGGCCCGATGAAAGCATAAATGCTATTCACCGGCACCTCGAACGAAACATTGTCAAGGGCCTGGTTTTTAGCATACCACGCATTAAAATTTTTGACCTCGATTAAAAGCTCGCCGCGCCCCATATAGCCAAATCCTCTATATCCCTATATAACGTATACATAATATTGCTTAACGATCCTTCTGCTTGCCGATGTTGCCGATATTGCCGATTATGCTGACGGCGGCGTTCAGCAGTATGATGATCACTATCAAGACGAACGAAGCGCCAAATGACACATCAAAACTGTTGCCCTCCCCGGCGGGCGACGTGTAGTAGATATAGGATGTGAGCGTGCTGCCGGTGCTGCGGAGCGTCGACATCCAATTCGCCGGTTGCCACCACGGCTGGACGCCGGTCATCCGCAGCGTCCCGCCCAGGGCGAGCCACACAATCGCGGTATCGCCGATAATCCTGCCCATGCCGAGGATCACCCCTGTTATAATGCCGTCGCGGGCGCTGTTCAACGCAATTTTTATCGTTGTGCGCCATTTTGTCGCGCCCAGCGCATACGAGCCCTCGATATGCCCGGCGGGGACTGTCTTCAGCGCCTCCAGCATAGACTTTGTAACAAAAGGCAAAATCATGATCGCCATGGCGATGCCCGCCACAAGGAACGATCTGCCGTATGCTTTTACGGCGGCGCCGGTTTCGATCCGCGCGCTCAAAAAGCTCAGCCACGGCTGCGTAAAAACAGAAAGCGAAAAAAGCCCTATCACGACGGTCGGTATGCCGGACAGGATGTCTATTGCGGTTTCTATGAGCGTTTTAAATACGCCCTTTTTTGAATAGAAACACAGGTAAATGGCCGTTGACAAAGACAATGGCAGCGTTATGGCAATGCCTATCGCCGTCAGGATCACCGTGCCGGCCATCGGGGAGAATATGCCGCCCGACGACGCGTCCAGCGCGGACGCATTGGGGGATCTAATTAAAAAATTTAACGATATGACATCCACGCCCAAATATAGGACGTTCCAAATAATAAATACGCAGACGACAATGACGAGGCTTATCGACACCCATGCATATGCATAGCCCAGCCTGTTGCCTATTATTCGGCGCTTCGGTTTTAGCATCATATCTTGCCGCCTTTTGCTGCATCATAAAAATATATTGTCATAATATAATCATAGCGGCCGCTATCCGCTGCGCCTTCTCAGGAGTCATAGCCAATCGCTTTGCGCTGCCTGTGCGCTATGAATTTTGCGCAAAGGCTGAGCAATGTGCCCATGATCAGCAATATCGCGGCGCACGAAAACAGCGCCGCTTCGACCGCCGAGGAGCCCATGGCCTCCGATTTGTTGATAATGGCCGAAGAGAGCGGTAAGACCGGCGCCAGGAGCGATACCAGCCCCCTCGATAAATCCGGCGCGATGCCCAAGCCGCCGCAGACCATCGAAACGGCAATCGCCTCCCCTATCCCGCGCCCGAATGCCAGTATAATGCTGGCCATTATGCCCGAACGCGCGGTGGGCAGGAGTATTTTCCATATGACACGGAATTTTGACATCCCAAACGAGAATCCGGCTTCTTTATAGCTCAGCGGCACAGCGTTTATGGCGTCGATAGACAGGGAAATAACCGTCGGCATGACCATGAATGTCAGGACGATGATGCTCGCGAGCAGGCCCCGCCCGGTGATCTGGAATTGATCCAAATACGATATGACCAAGCTGTCTGTCACGAACATGTCCTGTATCAAAGGCACGACGGTTATAATCCCGATGAGGCCAAAAATTACGGACGGTATCGACGCGAGCAAACGGACGAAAGCCGTCAGTATATACACGATCCCCCTGGGCGCCAGCTCGCAAATCGTAATCGCCCCGCCGACGCCGGCTATCGAAGCTATAAGGACAGCGAACAGCGATATGGTTATTGTGCCCGATATCAGCCCATACATCCCAAACACCAGCATCGGTTCGCCCGCAGAAGAATAAAAGGCATCCCTGATTTGCGCGTCGAAACCGGTCCGAATCAAAAAACCGATCCCGCTTGCGCGCAAAACAGGCCATGCCCTGGAAAATATAAATATGAAAATAAAAATTATCAGAACGAAACTAAAGGCGGCCAGCGCCTTCATTGCTATTTCGGGAACCTTTTCCGAAAGCACTTTCTTATTCAATGCATGCCTCATTTTGGGTGGATGCAGGGCGGGCGGCAATGCGGCGGGCGCAGATCGGTGGTTCTGTACCCGCCGCGCCGCCCGCCCTGCTTTATAGCTTAGTCATTGTTGCTTTAGTCATTGCTTAGCCATTTGCTTAGTAAAACGCTTAGTCAATGCTGATATAGCCCTCTTTGACGACGATGTTCTCTTGGCAATAGGCTGTCCTCAGATAGTCAATCACAATGGCTGTAATCCCGCTGGGCTCGCCGTTGGTGACTACTATCAGGCCCCTCCCCATCAAATACGATCCCCTTTTGACGGTATCGGATGTGGCGGCGATGTTATTTATCGAAAGCGCCTTGACTGTGGAATCCACAAAGCCTATTGAATCGAACCCTATCGCGTTGGCATCCCTAGCCACGGCCTGTTTAATGAGCGCGGCAGACGCATGCGGGGTGGCCGTCTGGACGACGGGCTCTCTGGCCAACAGCATTTCTTCGAGCGTCGCGAGCGTGCCTGAGCCTGTCTCCCTGGTCTGCACCAGAATGGGCGCGTCATTCCCGCCCACTTCGCTCCAGTTTTTAATCTCGCCCAGGAATATGTTCATCGCGTCTTCGGCCGACAGATTGTTGACAGGGTTGGACGGATGCACGATAATCGCTATGCCGTCGTTCGCTATCGTAAACGCTTTGACCTGCGCCTTCTCTTCGTCCGTCAAATCGCGGGATGACATGCCTATATTGTTCGTCCCCTCGATTGTGTCCTTGATGCCTGCGCCCGAGCCGCCCCCGGCCACGGATATCGTCAGACCGCTGTTCATGTCAATAAGATTGTCAGCCGCCGCCTGCAGTATGGGCTGCGCGGTTGTCGAGCCTGTCACCATCACAGAGCCTGTCATATTGGTAAAGTAGTCCACTATGGCCGTGCGCGAGCCGTCGTCATAGTCCACCTTTGCGCCAATAGAGTCGGCGAACGCCCTGAGCGGTACCATGGTGCTGCCTGAAACGATTTCCGCCGGTACGTCCAGCGTCTTTGTCGCGCCGTTGACGGTATAGGAAGATGAACCAATCGCGAACACTACCTCATATGCCGCCGTCGTAATCGTGGCTTCCCGCCTCTCATCGCTCCAGCCCACCTGCGCGCCCAATGTTTCTGAAATCACCCTGAGCGGAACCAACGTGCGCCCATCTTTTACGATTGGGGCTACAGCCGGCACTACTATGTTTCCGTCAATCCGAAGATTGATAGCCGGCTCGCTTGCCGCAGCGGCGACTATCGGCGACATCAGCGCGACGACCATCAGCAGCGGAAGCACAAATCTCAAAAAAAGCTTTCCCGGTTTCATTGCGAACATGAATACCCCTCCATCCCTCTGTTCATTGTTCATTTTTTATTGTTCTTTGTTCTTGATTGATTTTAAATTCCAAGATCAGTTGTTTTGGCTGTATGATAAAGGCATCAAGCCATTGTCCACAAAGAGGCTTTCGGATGCTGCGCTTTGCAAATATGCAATTAAACCGCTCATGTTGCTTCTATTGCCGTCGTCGAACAGCAGCACAACTTCCCTTTTCGCCTGGTAGCCGTCAATGCTGTCCGGGTGCGCATTGTCAATTTTAACGGTGCGCACCGACGGCACATCCGCGCTGAGGCTGACAATCCCTATGGCGCCGGGCTCCGATTCCACAATGGACACCACTTCTTCTTCGCTCTTGCCTGTTACGGCAGTGTCGGGGATTAGCGAACGCCACCTGCCATCCACTCTGCCGGACACAGGATAAATTTCTTCAAAAATGTCCCTAGCCGGCAGCCCGGCCTTTGGCACTACCAACGTAACTTCAAGCGGGCCGAGCGCCGACACCGCGCCGGTAAACAGGTCCACCACTTCGTCGCGGGTCAGGCTGTCAATGCCGCTGTCTATATTGGTGATCAGTTTAATGCCCTCATATGCAATGACCAGCGACTCAAGGCCGCCGTCACCTGCACCGCTTTCGCTCGCGCCGTTTCCCGGATCGCTGCCATCTGACGCAAATATAGCCGCGCTGCAGCCATTATCCAAAACCCCTTCTATGGCCGAATCCTTGCCGACGCCGACAAAATCCAGCGTGTTGCCGGATAAAGACTTATATTCCTCCGAAAGCGATGCCAAAAAAGGGATGACCGTTACGGAACTGTATATATTGATGCTTGGCATATGCCCGGCGGGCAGTGGTTCATCATGCAATTCGGTCGTGCCGGCTGATTCGTCCGAAACAGTGGTTTGCGGCTCGTTATAAAAATTGGCGCGCAGCTCGTCCTTGTTGGCGCAGCCCGTGAAGAGCAGCGCCAGAGCGGCTAGCGCGAGAAAAGCTAAAAAAGGCGCGGGGCGGTAGATTACGAGGCGATAGTGCGCGGGGCGGCGGAGCTGAACGCGCTGAAGCGGCGCTCGGCAAAACGCGAGGCGACGGAAATCGCCCCGGCGGAACACGACGCAGCGAAACGCCCCGATGATCTTAGAAGAAGCCGCTGACACACGAACATTTATCGAATTAATTATATTAATAACACTCAAAAAATAATTCTCCCTTCGATGTCTCATAAAGCATTGTGCGCCATAATTACTTTGCTACTGCTCGTGCTACGCTGCTGCTTGGATGCGATGCCGTATCGGCGTGATGCCCATGCATTATAAATTCATTGAAATAACTATATAACTTCCAATGTAAAATCTAATTACATGACTATGTAAATTATTTGTAAATCCGGACTTGGCAACGTAAAGTCAAAGCGACGGCGCATTTTGCTTGACATGTACAGTTACCGGCTTGTATGATCGAAAAATTAAACATCGGGAAAAATAAAGGGGGCAAATCATGTCTACCGAATCAAAACGCGCTGTCGGACGCCGCTCATTCATCTGTGCACTGTTGACATTCGCAATGATACTCGGTCTGTTGGCCGCTATGCCTATTGCCGCAGGCGCAGAAAATACCGCCGCAGGCCCCGACACAGTAGCCGACGCAGGCGCCGCTGCACGCGCCATGTCTAATTTCGTCAGGACAAGGTATTACTCGCCGGGTATATTCGTAGATGTGGACGAAAGCATGTGGTACGGCAATGAAAACTTGAACACTATAGCGGACGCATACGAATATGAACTGATGTCTGGCGACAGCCCCACCACCTTCAACCCGACAGGGAATCTCACCATTGCCGAAGCGATAACAGTGGCGGCTCGGGTGCATAGCATATATGCAACAGGCCATATGCTTGAGTTCGCCCCTATCCCGGGCGCCCCGTGGTTCCAGGACTATGTTAATTACGCCATAGACAACGGCATAATAAGCAGCGGTGTTTTTGGCGACTATGACCGCGCTGCATCCCGCGCGGAGATGGCGAATATCTTCGCTAATGCCCTGCATGAAGATGCATATCAGGATCGATACGATGTCAATTGGCCTCCGGATGTCGATGAGTCCACTCCGTACTATAACGAAATAATGCAGCTTTACAGTGCGGGCATCGTCGGCGGCGATGAAGGGACCTGGACGTTCAGGCACGCCGATAACATCACCCGCGCAGAAGCTGCTGCGATTTTCACCAGGCTTGTTGTGGTCAATACGAGACTCGGATACGACTATTACTACCCTGGATTTACGTCATAGAAAATCGTGAAAAAGAATTTTAACACATCAAGATTGCCATAACTAAAAAATGCTTTTTATTGGCTAAAAGTCTTCACTCACTAGTTTTTACATGCGAATATTGATAAATATCAAGAAAGGATCAACATCCGCATTCAAAAATTTTAGTATACGTCAGCTTTCCGTTGATCCGCTCCGACTTCATCAACTCTATGCGCTGGACGGTTTCTCCGAACGCCTCTATCTGCCACGGCTCGGCATCCGTCACAACCTCGCGCCCGAGCGTGATGTGTGGGCTATATTTGCGCTTCTCCGTCGAAAATCCGGATTCCGCCAGCATTTCGGTCAGGCTGCTTTGTAAATCGAGCAGCGACTTATCTGCCCGAATGCCTGCCCACCATATATCGCCGCCATCGCGTCTGAAACGTCCGACACGTTCAATGCTGACATAGAACGGGGCGAACACGGCGGCATCCATCGCCGTTTTTGCGGCATCAGCCTGCTTCGCGTCGCACTCGCCAAGAAACACCAGGGTCAAATGCAGATTTTCCAGCGCAGAGAAACGCCCCCGTTTCGATTGGGACTGCAGTTCGTTTCGCAGGGCAAGGAGCCGCGCGCGCGTAACCTTATTAAAATTGATGGCGATAAATAAACGCACAGCCTCTCATCCTCCCATTATCCCCTAACTGCGCCCAACATCATCTTTTTTTGCTTCTCCGCTTATAATCCATTTGAATCTTCGCGCCCCAATCGGCGTCGAGGGGCCTCCCTGCTGGCGCCGATCTATATGACTTGACTGCTTCGCTGACCACTGCGTAATTCAAAGCGACGCCCTCGCTGTCGTTGTGGTAATTTTGCGCCCGGTTCTTATCTATGCCAAAGCGGTTCGCGACTTCCACAGCATCAATGTTAGCGCCGAGGAAAACGAATTCCCAGCCGTACTTTGACTTCTGATGCTCTATCATAGACTTTATTTTATTGTAGCTAAACTTCCGGCTTGCATTTTCCATGCCGTCGGTGGTTATTACAAACAGGACTTTTTCCGCGCGGCATACTTCTGCCGTATTTTTTTGGACAGCGCCGATCTTGTTAATAGTCTTTCCCACCGCATCAAGCAGCGCCGTGTTCCCCCGGACGTAGTATTCGCGCTCGGTGACGGGGCTGACCGCTTTTATATCGATGCGATCATGCAAAATTTCGTACTGGTTGTCGAATAGGACTGTAGTGATACGGCACTCACCGGGTTCGGCCTGCTGCTTCGAGAGCATGGAGTTGAACCCGCCTATTGTATCGCTTTCCAGCCCGCCCATCGACCCGCTTCGGTCGAGGATAAAAACCAGTTCCATCAAATTTGCTTTCATATGGCTTGCCTCCGTTCGATTGTTTTATGATATAAGCATAAACCAAACGGACGGAAGATAAGTCGCATGGCAGGCGACAAATTTAATCACAAAAGTCGTTAAAATAGTATTAAGTCGTATTAACCAAACAAACCGAACAAACCGCACTAATAGTATTATTCGTATTAATCGAAATAATCGCATTAGTCGTATTAGCCGTATTAATCGTATTAATCGAACCGATCGCATTAGTCGTATTAATCGTATTAACCGTATTAATCGTATTAATCGAAACTCATCCTCCCAGAAGCGGCTGGTCATAACTGAACAGCACTTCGTTAATTCTAAATATGTCGTATTTGCGGTTCGCAATAAAGTATTCGATGATCACATCAAATTTGCGGCTGTGCGACAAAGCGAAGCCTGCCCGCCCAAGCAGGTCTTCAGTTTGGGCGAGCGTAAGTTCGAGGGCGACGGCAAAGGCAAGCACGGTGGGTTTACTCGGTGCATAATTATTATTGCCACGAATCTTTGAAAACAAGCGGCGGTCAATATTTGCGCGGCGATAAACCTCCGCGTCTATTTTACCTTTGGCGTCAATGAGTCGCAAGAGCGCGGATGTAAAAGACTCGTCAAGATTCCCGACTATATCGTCAAGGGCAGCTTCTACCCTATACGCCGTCGTCGCTTCCATTGCAGTTTCCCGCACCGTTAAGGGCTGCGGCATGCCCCGGCTCAGCTTTTTATCGCGAGGGGGGACATACTCATCATAATCAAGCAGCCGCCTGCGAAAATCGCGGCGCTTTTCTACATAATGCTCGTCGATATAACTACTTACCGCGCCGAGCAGTTCCTCGCCGGCCTCAAAAGCCGCTTTATCAAATACGACTAGCGAGACTATTATGTCATGCTCGCCAATGAAGTCGCGAATGGCGTCCGTGGCGACACGGAGCGCTTCGGCTTTGGGGTAGCCATATATGCCGCTTGATATAAGCGGGAAGGCGATGCTCTCGCAGTCATGCTTCATGGCAAGTTCGAGTGAATTGATATAGCAGGAACGCAGTAGAGCTTCCTCGCCATGCGTTCCGTCGCGATATACGGGGCCTGCGGTGTGGATAATATGCTTGGCGGGTAAGCCGAACCCCGGTGTGGCGACCGCTTCCCCGGTCTTGATGGGCGCTAACGCATCACAGGCGTCTTGGAGCCGTTTTGCCCCGGCAGCGGCAAATATCGCGCCGCATACGCCGCCGCCCATTTGGAGCTGGGTGTTCGCGGCGTTGACGATGGCGTCAACTGTAAGTTTTGTTATATCGTTTCGGATGATTGTAAATGGCAAAGCATTGGCCATGTACAGACTGCGCGCAAATTGTCATGAAACAACAATGGCAAAGCAAACGTGACAAGTCTCATTCTTATATTTGCCA
>Ga0099364_10004551_pt1 | contig 20997 bp, 17 predicted proteins | sample TergutTh196P3_FD_73070 | JGI IMG/M metagenome (GOLD analysis project Ga0099364, IMG submission 73070) | Microcerotermes parvus P3 segment gut microbial communities from Pointe-Noire, Republic of the Congo - Th196 P3 | ecosystem: Host-associated > Arthropoda: Insects > Digestive system > Gut ... | reverse complement strand
CCTATCAAACAAAACGGCAAATAACCGGAAGTAAGGAAACTTCCGGGCATACGAAAGGAAGCGAAAGCAATGCGTATTAACAACAATATCATGGCGCTCAACAGCCATAGGCAGTACGGCATCAACAGCAGCGGCATAGGCAAAAACGTTGAGAAGCTCAGCTCGGGTTACAGAATAAACCGCGCGGGCGACGATGCGGCGGGTCTAGCCATTTCCGAAAAGATGCGCGCACAGATCCGCGGACTGAACATGGCCAGCAAAAACTCGCAGGACGCCATAAGCCTCGTGCAAACAGCCGAAGGCGCCCTGCAAACCTCTCACGACATCCTCCAAAGGATGCGCGAACTCGCGGTACAGGCATCGTCCGACACAAACCAGACGGAAGTCGACCGTGAGGCCCTAAACGCCGAATTCCAGCAGCTCATACAGGAGATCAACGACACGGCGGAGAAGACCAAGTTTAATAACATGGGCTTGATTGATGGGACTTATGCAGCGGCGCAACCACCTGGTAGTGCAATTGCTCAAAAAGATTTCATAGTTCAGTCCGGCGCGAATATGAGCGACGAGCTGAAGATCAACATTGAAAAGATGGACTGGGGAGCAATTACCGAGGAAGTAATGAAACCGACTGGTGCTTGGAATTTTATTCATGGGGATCAGCTGAAATTAACCACCGAGGCGGGAGTTACGCCAAATTACGGTCCAACAGAAACTACCGGGGACTATTCGAAATCGGGCAACCCGAAGCAAATCAACATCCATACTCAAGGCAACGCCTCAGCGGCCATCTCAGTTGTAACCGCTGCGATCAACGTAGTCTCAACGCAGCGCTCCGAACTTGGCGCACTGCAGAACCGGCTTGAGTTCAAGATTCAGAATCTGGACATCTCGGCGGAGAACCTCCAGGCAGCCGAGAGCCGCATCAGGGACGCCGACATGGCGAAGATGATGACGGAATTTACGCGAAACAACATACTGTTCCAGGCCTCCACAGCGATGCTCGCGCAGGCTAACGCCCTGCCGCAAGGCGTCCTGCAGCTCCTGGGGTAGGAGGGGTCGGCGACCAGATCGGCCCAACCGGCGACCCCAGAGGCCCGCCCCCAACCCTAGCGGGACGCGGCGCCGCAGGAATACCAGCATACGCGTAGGAGCGCAAGTCGCGCCGCCGCAATGGGAGCGGCCGACAAAGGGCCGAAACCGCAAACCACAAAGCCCGGGCCGAAAGGCCCGGGCTTTGATTGAAAAAAGAATTGATGTTTGCGATATAAACAATTATAATGAGTGCAGAGCCTACCTAACAGACAATAGCCGAATCACACGGCAGGAGCAGAGCCCCTACCCTACAACATGCCTGATCAATTACACATATGCCGCACGTTTTGGGATACCCGTGACTTGTAATGATATGCTATATATACATTGAGGGCTTTAGCAAATCATCTTGTGTTCGTCCCCGCGTTATGGTATCTTTTACTCAGAGGTAATTATGCATTATGCATTATGAATTGCGTTAAGCCGGGGGTGTTGGCATGAGCAAGCAGATTTTGACAGGCGCGGAGTCTTTTGAAGAGGTTATAGAAGGGGATTACTTCTATGTGGACAAGACAATGTTCATCAAAGAATTGCTCGAAAACAGAGGCAAAGCCACGCTTATAACCAGACCGAGGCGGTTTGGGAAAACGATGAACATGAGCATGCTCAGGTCTTTTTTCGGCTTAGGCAAAGACGGTAAGGCCTTGTTTGACGGGCTGAAGATAATGGAGCACAAAGACGTCGTTGAGAAGTATATGAACAAGTACCCTGTCGTCTTTATTACTTTGAAGAATGTCGAGCTTTCCACCTATGATAACTCGATCAAGATGATAGGCGAGTTAGTTTCCGAGTTATATCAGGAATATCTATATTTGTGCGAAGGCGAAAGTCTTAACGAATTTAAAAAGAAGGATTTTTACCGATATTGTTCAAAAGATGCGACAGAACAGGAACTGATATCCTCGCTGAGATTTCTGACGACATGTTTGCACGCTTACCACCAAAAACGGGTGATCATCCTGCTGGACGAATACGACGCGCCGATAACCAACGCCTTGATGAAAGGCTATTATCAGGAGATGATAGACTTCATGCGGGGCTTTTTGGGGAGCGTTTTCAAAACAAACGACTTCCTCGAATTCGGTGTGTTGACGGGTGTGCAGCGGATATCGAAGGAGAGCCTGGTAAGTGGCTTTAACAACCCCAAGGTTTGCGGGATCATGGACAAAGTGTTCGCCACTTGCTTCGGGTTCACGGAAGAAGAAGTCAAAGCCGGCTGCGATATGTACGGGGTCGGGGACATGTACCGCGACGTCAAGAGATGGTATGACGGTTACAGGTTTGGTGGGCAGGATATGTATAACCCCTGGAGCATCACCGGTTACCTGAGCAGTCTCGAGTTTGACAATTATTGGGTAAACACCGGCTCCGTGCAGATACTGCAGGATGTGTTTTACAAAGGCGACGACGGTTTGAAGGATGATCTGGCGGGGCTGCTGACGGGGGCGCCCGTCATGATGTCCTTGAAGGACGGCATAACTTACCCGATAAAATACGTCAAGTCGGACACGTTTTGGACCATGCTCCTCAACGCGGGGTATATAAAGCCGTGCAACGGGGCGAAAAACGGCAGGTTCTCAGCGGAACTTGTGAACATGGAAGTAAGGAATATATTTACCAGTTGCGCAACGGAATGGTTTCGCGAGCAACAGTCTTCAATCCCGGAGGCTATACTGGAGTTTGTCAGGCTTCTGCTTAAAGGCGACGCGGAAGGCGTCGGTGCCGTCCTCAACGACGATCTGCTAAACAATCCCAGCATCCACGACTTCAAGATGGAAAACAGCTATCACATGTTCATATACGGGATGCTGCTTGCGGCTTCGAACGACTATAACGTGTATTCGAACCCAGAGGCCGGTAAAGGGCGGTCAGACTGCGTGATCAAACCGCTGGACAAGAGCAGGAGCGCTGCGGTGATCGAGTTTAAGCATGTAAAAAAAGTCCCTCCAGGCGACCTTGATAAAGAAGCTTGGGACGGGCTGAAACAGATAGACGAGAAGTCTTATATCCACGATTTGAAACGCGAAGGGTATGAGAGGATATACAAATACTGCATAGCGTTTAACAAAAAGACCTGCGTGGTTGTGATGGAGGCTGGTAGGGGTTGAAAATTTTCAACCCCTATATTTGTTTTTAAGACCTCCGCACCGCGAGCCCACGTGTTTACGAACAATAATTTTACATAGAATTTACATGTTGCTGCATTTAGAATTTACCTTCATGATTTATGATTCCGTTGTAAAACAACATAATTTATGGAGGAAACAGATGAAAAAGACATTAGCAATTATTATTTCGGCGGTACTTATCCTCGCCCTTGCGGCAGCCTGCGGCGATTCGACAACCCCCGACCCCGCGTCCCCGCCTGCGGCGCCCGCATCTTCGCCTAACGCCCCCGCATCTCCGGCAGCGTCTCCGGCAGCCCCCTCAAACCCCGAATCAACCTTTGACGCTGACCGCATCATAGCCGTGTTTACCCGGGAAGAAGGCAGCGGCACCCGTGACGCTTTCGTTTCAACTACCGGAGTCGGCGACGATATGTATATCGAGGCGGTCGTCATCAGCGAAACCAACGAGATACTGACAAAGGTCGAAGAGAGCGAATACGCTATCAGCTATGTTTCTGTAGGCTCATTAAGCGACAGGGTCAAGGCGCTCAGCGTGAGCGGCGTTATCCCTTCCGATGCTACCATCAAAAACGGCACATATCAGATCCAGCGCCCGCTTCTTGTCTGCATCAACGCGGACAGTGCGCAAAACGGACTGGTTCAGGATTTCATATCCTTTATGCTCTCGGCGCAGGGGCAGGCTATCTCCGCGACGCGCTGGACCGCAATAGACGAAAATGCCCCGACGTACTCGCCCGGAGGGCTCAGCGGCACACTGAAGGTGGGAGGCTCTACCTCCGTAGACCCGCTGATGCAAGCCTTGAGGCAGGAGTACATCTCGCTTAACCCTAATGTCAATATAGAGATTTCCGGCGGCGGCAGCGGCGCGGGCATAAGCGAATCCACAAGCGGCGTTATCGACATCGGAATGTCGAGCCGCGCCCTCAGAGACAATGAGAAGGAAGCTCTTGAAGGTATCGATATAGCGCTTGACGGGGTAGCCATAATAGTCAACACCGCAAATCCCATCAGCGATATATCCATAGACCAGGTCAGGAATATCTTCACAGGCGAATTTGTCAGATGGAACCAGGTTAATTAATGATATTACCGGCCGTGTAGGGGGTACACCCCTACGCGGTCAAGTGAGGTTTTGAGATTGTGCATAAAACAAATGAAGGGTTAATGCGTATCGTCTTTCTTGTCGCGGCATTTGCGTCTATCCTGTCAGTGCTGCTGATCTGCGTTTTCTTGTTCGCTATGGGAATGCCGGCTATATTCAGGGTCGGTATTATTGACTTTCTGTTGGGGCAGTCATGGGCGCCCCGCGCCGGCGATCCATCTTTCGGCGTACTTCCCATGATCCTTGGCAGCGTGTATGTGACTGCGGGCGCGATAGTGATAGGCGTACCGATCGGTATCCTGATGGCGATTTTTATGGCGCGAATGTGCCCGAAACCATTGTATCGCGTGTTGAAGCCTGCGGTAAATCTGATGGCCGGGATCCCTTCGGTAATATACGGCTTTTTCGGCATGACAGTTCTGGTCCCCCTGATCTTCGACTTGCTGGGCAAGCGTTTTGACCTGATGAGCGGCGATACCATGCTGGCCGCTTCCGTTTTGCTGGGAATCATGATCCTGCCCACGGTAATAAACATAGCGGAGACGAATCTGCGGGCCGTTCCGGAAGAACTTTATGAAGCGGCCGTAGCGCTCGGGGCCAGTCATGAGCGGACCGTCTTCAAGGTCGTCTTACCGGCTGCCCGATCGGGCGTGTTGGCGGCGGTGGTTCTTGGCGTCGGCAGGGCAATAGGCGAGACTATGGCTGTAAGGATGGTTGCGGGCAACCAGCCGGTGATGCGTATGCCGTATGAGTTTCTCCGAGGGGTTCGTACATTGACGACCAATATTATAATAGAAATGGGCTATGTCGAACACGGCAGCCTGCACTATGGCGCGCTTATAGCGACAGGGGTCGTCCTGTTTATATTTATACTGATTATAAACCTTTTATTTTCTGCTTTGAACCGCGAGCACAAAGAGCGAAAGGGCAAAAAAATCCCGTTAAAGGGGGCTGAGCAATAATGGCGGCTTTGAGAAAACTGTTCCGCCGCAAGAAACCCATGGACTGGCTGCGCTGCATTTTAGTGTGGGGATCAGGCATTATCGCGGTCGCGGTATTGCTGTTCCTGATCGTTTTTATTGTGGCAAGGGGCGCACCCCATGTCAAACCCTCTCTTTTTGCGCCTGTCTACACAGTTGAGAACCAGTCGCTGTTCCCCGCCCTGGTCACAACTGTCATTATGGTTGCTATAACGCTTGTTATAGCAGTTCCGCTTGGCATATTTACGGCGATATACCTTGTTGAATACGCAAGGCGCGGAAGCCGGTTGGTACAGGCCGTCCGTATGACTGCGGAAACGCTTGCGGGCATCCCTTCGATAGTGTACGGCCTTTTCGGGTATATTTTCTTCGCCGACTGGCTGGGCTGGGGAAAATCTATCCTGGCCGGCTGCTTCACACTTGCGATCATGATCCTTCCGATCATAATGCGTACGACAGAGGAAAGCCTGAAAGCGATCCCCGACAGTTACCGTGAGGGTTCCTTCAGTCTGGGCGCGGGCAGGCTTAGAACTGTTTGGCGTGTCATCCTCCCGCCTTCCATGCCCGGTATATTCGCGGGCGTCATCCTGTCTGTCGGCAGGATAGTCGGAGAGACCGCAGCGCTGATCTTTACTATCGGCGGCGTGATCCAGATACCCAAAAGCCTGTTTTCACAAGGGAGGACGCTGGCGCTGCATGTTTTCCAGTTGGCCAGTCAGGGGCATCACCGCAACGAGGCGTATGCAACTGCCGTTGTGTTGCTGGTGGTCGTGATCGGCATCAACGCGCTCTCATCGGCAATAGAGAGGCGTTTTAAGAATAAGACACTGTAAGAGGGCGTAACGTGAATAAATTTGAACTAAAAAACGTAGATTTGTGGTATAATGACTTCCAGGCTCTGCACAGTGTGAGCATGGACATAGAGACCGGCGCCATAACCGCGCTCATAGGGCCGTCCGGCTGTGGCAAGTCTACGCTGCTCAAGAGCCTAAACCGTATGAATGACTTGATAGAGGGCTGCAGGATAAAAGGCAGCCTGCTGCTGGACGGCGTCGATATATACGGCGACATAGACGTCAATATGCTGCGAAAAAGGGTCGGCATGGTCTTTCAAAAGCCAAACCCTTTTCCCATGAGCGTATATGACAATATCGCTTTCGGTCCCAGGACGCATGGAATAAAATCAAAGTATACCCTCGATGAGATCGTAGAGAAGTCGCTTATGGACGCGGCAATATGGGACGAGGTAAAAGACAGGCTGAAAAAAAGCGCCCTTTCATTATCGGGTGGGCAGCAGCAGCGGTTATGTATCGCGCGGGCGCTCGCGGTCTCACCGGAAGTGCTGCTCATGGACGAGCCAACGTCCGCCCTCGATCCCATCTCCACGTCTAAGATTGAGGATCTGGTAACGGAACTAAAAAAGCAATATACGGTCGTCATCGTTACACATAATATGCAGCAGGCTACGAGGATCTCAGACAAAACGGCGTTCTTCCTGCTTGGGGAAATGGTCGAGTTCGGCGACACCGTTCAGATCTTCTCCATGCCACAAGACAAACGCTGCGAAGACTATATAACCGGGAGGTTTGGTTAATGCGGAATCAATTTGAAAGGCAGCTTGCGCAGCTTGACGACATGCTCATTGAAATGGGCGCTCTGATCGAGTCCTCCATATCACTTGCAACACAAGGCTTGATCGAGCAAAACATTGAGCTTGCAAAAAAATCTATCGCGCTTGAACGTGACGTCGATGAAAAAGAACAGGAGATCGAGGCTTTATGCCTGCGTCTGCTGCTCCAACAGCAGCCGGTCGCGCGGGATCTGCGCCTTGTATCGGCGGCGCTTAAAATGATCACCGACATGGAACGCATAGGCGATCAGGCCGCAGATATATCGGAACTCACGATTCTTCTTGCAGGCTTGCAATACATCAAGAAACTGGATCATATCCCGCAAATGGCCATAGCCACGATCAAAATGGTGACTGACAGCATTGACGCTTTTGTAAAAAAGGATCTGGAGCTTGCAAAAGCGGTAATAAAGTATGACGACATCGTTGACGATTTGTTCAATGTCGTCAAGAATGAACTGATCGAGCTTATCCGCATTGACAGCGCTAACGGGGAGCAGGCGATAGACTTTCTTATGATCGCCAAATACTTTGAGCGAATAGGGGATCACGCTGTCAACATCGCCGAATGGGTCGTGTTTTCCATTACCGGAGATCACGCGGAGGCAATTTACGACTCAAGTCTCGCAGGTGCGAAACTTGAGAGGGATTAGGGACTAGGGGTTAGGGAGTAGTGCAAAAAATATATATTGTTGAAGACGACAAGGATATTCGTGAAATAGTGCTTTATGCTTTGCGATCCGCAGGGTTTGACGGGGCGGGCTTTGAAAACGGCAAGGATTTTTTTGCTCAAATGGACAGGAGCTTCCCGGGTCTTGTCTTGCTGGACGTCATGCTGCCCGGCGGCGACGGCCTTTCAATATTAAAGCAATTGCGCGGCGCCCCGCAGACCAAATCGCTCCCGGTGATAATGCTTACGGCTAAAGGCAGTGAGTATGACAAGGTAAAAGGCCTGGATTTGGGCGCGGATGATTACATCACGAAGCCTTTCGGAGTAATGGAGCTCATTTCGCGCGTCAACGCGGTTCTGCGCCGGAGCGCGGACCCCACAGCGCCGGATGATTTGCTGGAGTTCGGCGATGTTGTCCTTGACAATGCAAGGCACACTGTTATTGCGGGCGAACGGCAAATATCGCTCACGCATAAAGAATACACCCTGCTTCAGTATCTGATGCTCAATGCAGGGCTGGTACTGAGCCGCGATAAGATCATGGAAGCTGTTTGGGGATTCGAGTTTGAAGGCGAGAGCCGGACCCTTGACATGCATATACACTCGCTCAGGCAAAAGCTGGGTGGTCAGGGTAGCCTCATCAAAACAGTACGCAACGTTGGCTACAAATTCGGTGGGTAACAATATGAAAAGACGGATTTATTTTAATTTTCTTGTCCTGGTATTATTGAGCGTTCTGCTGTTGTCGGCCTCGGTGAGTGCGATAATGTATAACACGCTCAAAAACCGGGAAATAGAATCTGTCAGGGATCGTGCGCGGCTCGCCGCCGATCTGCTTGTCAGGGGGCTTGAGTTCGGTTATTCTGACCTCGTGTTTTCTGATTTTATCATCTATGACGTTAATGCCGCCCGCCTGACCATAATCTCACCGGACGGCACGGTTCTTTTGGATAATAAAGCCGTAGCCGCCTCAATGGAAAACCACAGCGACCGGGAGGAGTTTTTCCTGGCTCTGGCTAATGGCGTCGGCGAATCTATCCGGTATTCCGGCACACTGAGAACAGACACGTACTACTATGCTATCAGGCTGGATGACGGCAATGTGCTGCGCGTATCCAAATCATTGCAAAATATCATTGGCGTATTTACCGCTGTCCTGCCTGCGATTTTCGCCGTGGCGCTTGTTGTGCTGCTCATATCCGTAGCCGTAGCCCGCTGGCTGACAAAGAGTATTCTCGCCCCCCTTGAAGTGATCGATTTCGACTGCGACAATGCCGCCATTTATGACGAACTGATACCTTACGCAAAAAAAATCGACCAGCAGAAACGTGAAATCGCAGCGCAAATCGCGGCGCTCAAAAATCGTGCCGACACCATAGAGGTCATCACGGATAACATGAAAGAAGGCCTGATCCTGATCGACAACGCCGGTTTGGTGCTCATCGCCAATAACAGCGCGTCCGATATTTTTAATGAGCGCGAGATGGTCCGGAAAAGCATTTTGCATATCTGCCGCGACACTGAGTTTCAGCAGAGCGTCAGGCTGTGCCTTAGCGGCTCTAACACGGAAATCGAACATATCCGCAGCGATAAAATATATAATACTTACTTCAGCCCCGTGCGAGATGATGATGAAATAAACGGAGGCGTCATTCTGTTTTTCGATATAACCGAAAGATATAAAGCGGAAAAGCAGCGTCGCGAGTTTTCCGCGAACGTGTCCCACGAACTCAAAACGCCGCTGACCACCATATCGGCGTTAGCCGAGATGATAGAAAACGGCATGGCGGAAAAAGACGACATAAAAGGTTTCGCGGGCAGGATAACTAAACAAGCGAAGCGCCTTATAAGTATAATAGAAGACATTATCAGACTCTCGGAGTTTGACGAGAGCAGATTAGATAAGGAATATCAAAAATTCGACTTATATGACCTGGCAAAATCAGTTATCGGGGTTTTGCACGAAAAAGCCGGGGAAAGAAACATAACCGTCACTGTTTCCGGTAAAAACCAACAAGTGACGGCAAACAGGCAAATGATCGACGAGCTTCTCTACAATCTCATCGACAACGCCATCAAATATAACAAAGATAACGGCTCTGTTACGGTCACGTTGTCGGAAGAAATCGGATACCATAAAATAGCGATATCCGATACCGGCATAGGAATCCCCCGGGAACATCAAAGCCGGATATTTGAGCGTTTTTACAGGGTAGACAGATCGCGCAGCAAGAAAACAGGCGGCACGGGTCTGGGGCTCAGCATCGTTAAACATATAACCGAACACCACGGCGGCAAGATCGAACTTGAAAGCGCCGAGGACGCCGGCACAACCATAACCTGCTTAATAGCTGCAAAAGACACATAACCAAGCAGAAGAACCGTCCCTTGGTTCGCGTAGAAATATGTAGTTTTACTCATTGACATGAGTAGTTTTACTCAATAGGCTGAGTAAAACTACTGTTTGAATATTATATCATTGACACGCATAAGTCAATACCAAGCACCAAGCAAGCAGAAAGTTATTCTACAGCCTGGGGGTCTTATTATGGGCGTGGTATTTTTTGTTGTTTTGATGTTGATGGAATAAGGGATAGCAGCTGTATGGTTACGTTTCTTTTCATATGCCGGCGTCTAATCTGGGAAATCCTCACTCGCAGTAAATACTTGCCCGCTTGCGAGTTCCGGCCTATAGAATCGCGGGTAAGGTTATGTAAAGCAATCCTTCTTTCCGCTCTAATTTGTAAAAATTCTCGTCACCGAAATAAACATCCATTCAACTCCACCCCACGCCAAAGACGGAGCTTATAGTATTTGCGTTTGGCAGTAATGTGTATGAAACCCGGCTCTCATACTCAGCGCTATCAAACATGTCGTAAATACCTTCTTCAACTCCGTCATACTGAAATTCGCCAATAATGACCGGCATCCCTTCCAGCAACCAGCCGTGTTTATCGACTTTTGCCTTCACTATATAGACCCAGTTGCCGTCATAGATACTATCTATATCAGACTTTGACATCATCTTTGGGTTTTCGATGATTTTATACACTAAAACAACTCCTCTCTTTTGGGCTACATCCATAAACCGCACGTTATAGCCAGAACTCAATTTTGCAACATCACAATTATAGCAGATAAAAACGAGGTAAACAATGGATTTATAGTTTTTGTCCCCCTGCTTGCCTTTATTATATCGCTTAATTATGCTATAATGTGCAAACCGCAATGATCTTTAAGAATGAGGAGTATGTATAATGGTTAATGATAAACGCAATGAGGGAATGTGGGATGAAATCCGGAAAAATCGCGAGTTTATGAAATGCCCTGATTTTTTCGTAAAAATGCCGGTTAGTGATCAGTCAAAAAAGCTGCCTCAGCCTTCTTTATGTCTTGACCCCGGGGGGGCTGCCCTGGAGATTTCATCAAATTTTGATTCAGTACTGTCATGTCCGCTTTATTCTGATCTTCTTGATCTAAGAAGGAGCGTGAGGGTCTATGACAAAAAAACGCCGATGACACAGGATCAATTGGCGTATCTTCTATGGAGTTCCCAGGGCATACAGGAGGTACATGGCGATAACTACGCGACGCTTCGTCCAGCGCCGAGCGGCGGTGCCAGACACCCTTTTGAGACATATTTCACTGCCCGTAATGTCGAAGGGGCTGATACGCTACCTTTCCTTCTCTTTTCACGGTGACGCGGATGAAATGGGTAAGCTGATCGATACCGGCGTTTTGTTTGGGGATTGCCTGCGGTGGATATCGCGCTTTCCGGGATGTCATAGCAGGGGGAGTGGTCTACCAATAGTTCGGCCAGTGGGACGCGAGAACCGTCCCCATGTCCCACCCATGTCCCAGTCTCATGATTTTTCCCCCGCCTTAAAATTATAAACCGGTCTAATAACCCTCACAACCTCTGCCGTCTCGCCGATGTTCGCCAAAATTTCCTCTGCCGGTTTATACGCAAAAGGTGACTCGTCAATTGTGCTTTTATTAATACTTGACGAGAAAATTCCTTTCATGGACTTCTCAAACTGCGACAGCGTAATGCTTTCTTTTGCCTTTTTGCGGCTCATTTGGCGACCCGCGCCGTGCGGAGCGGAAAAGTTCCAGTCGGCATTGCCTTTGCCAATGCAAATTAAACTGCCGTCGCGCATATTGAGCGGTATTAACATCCGCTCATCTTTTTGAGCCGAAATCGCACCTTTTCGCAGAATCAGATTACCTGGATTTTCTAAGTCAATGTAATTATGCACAGTCGTGAATTGCTCTGCTGCTTTAATCTTAATTCGCTTTTTAAGCTCATGCACAATTGCTTTTCTATTGAGGTCGGCGTATCGCTGAATAATCGCCATGTCGTGCAGATAATCAGCGAACAATTCGCCCTCAAGATACGCCAATACCCTGTCCTCGCCTTTGCCGCGCATGAGCGAATCTGCGGCGGCTTTCTGGTAAAACTCGCACGCCTGCTTTCCCAGGTTCCGACTGCCCGAATGTACGACAAGATAGAGTCTTTTCTCATCATCTTTCGCAAGTTCGATGAAATGATTGCCGCCGCCGAGTGTGCCGATTGACAACCCGGCGCGTTCTAAATCCACATGTTTTGCACAACGCAATGCTTTCAAGTTGGCGTCATCTGCGAAACTATGCGGTGTTGAGCGAATATTAAAACCTGCAGGAATGTACTCATGGATGGTCTTATCAAGTTGCTGTAACTCAACTCGCCGGTCTTTCAAAAGCACCGTTTCCATGCCGCAGCCTATGTCAACTCCCACGAGATTCGGCACAACTTTGTCCGTAATCGTCATGGTCGTGCCGATTGTGCAACCCATACCTGCATGAACGTCGGGCATAATGCGGATTTTACTGCCCTCTGTGAATTGCTGATTAAGCAGGTTTTCAATTTGCGACAAAGCCGATTGTTCGGCGTTATCGGTGAATATTTTTGCGGTGGCATACTTGCCTTTGATTTCAATCATAGTAAATTTCGATCCTCGTATTATAATAGATCATAATTAATATCATACAGCCACTGGTCAAACCATATAGATCGTCGAACATATTTCACTAAATATTTTTTACATCCAATCCAGTGTATCATAAGGCTAACAGAAAACTCAACAGAAATGTTTTGCGGGGTTTGTGAATCTTCATTCCGGTTTATTATTCAAAAATAACTTGACTTTTCGTGCAAATTAATGCATTATTTAGCCAACAGAACGCAAGCGAGGTGCGCCAATGATCAGCTAGTCCAACTTTTTAACACAGAACATAAAAACCCGGTTATCCGGGGTTCGCGCTCCGTATGTTCGGTACGATGCGCAAGTGTTGGGATTGGATTGGTTGATTTAACGTCTGCGGGTGTGTGGCGTCCCTGTGCGTGTTACCGTCCTTTTCCAACGGGGAAAGGATTTTATTTATGTCCCAGATCAGCATTTCAAACTTGACTTTTTCTTATGACGGCAGCTATGATGACATTTTCACAGACGTCTCTTTTCAAATCGACACCGATTGGAAACTGGGATTCTGCGGCCGCAACGGGCGCGGCAAAACGACTTTCTTAAAACTCCTGATGGGGTTTTACGAGTACCGGGGAAGCATTTCCGCGAGCATGGATTTTGAATATTTCCCGTTTCCGGTTGAAAACCCGTCACAGAACACTTTGGACATCTTGTCCGGTATCGCCGGGGACGCGCAAATGTGGCAGATACAAAAGGAGCTTTTCAAGCTGTCGGTGGGTGAGGAAGCCTTATACCGCCCGTTTTCGACGCTTTCAAACGGCGAGCGGACCAAGGCCCTGCTGGCGGGGCTGTTTTTGAGGGAAAACAATTTTCTACTCATAGACGAGCCGACAAATCATCTGGACATGGCAGCCCGCGAAACGGTGGCGCGATACTTAAGCGGCAAAACAGGATTCATTGTTGTCTCGCATGACCGCGCCTTTTTAGACGGGTGCGTCGACCATATCCTGTCTGTCAACAAAGCAAATATCGAGATCCAAAAGGGTAATTTTACAAGTTGGTTTTCCAATAAGCGGATGCGGGACGAATATGAAATCGCCGAAAACGAGCGGCTTAAAAAAGATATTTCCCGGCTGGAAACCGCGGCGAAAAGGACTGCCGTTTGGTCGGACAAGGTGGAACGATCCAAATATCAGCCGTTAAAATCAGGTCTCAGCGCGGACAGGGGATATATCGGCCACAAGGCGGCCAAGATGATGAAACGTTCAAAATCGGCCGAAAAACGCCGCGGCGACGCCGCGGAGGAAAAGTCCAAACTGCTCAAAAACATCGAAACCGCAGAGGACCTGAAAATCCATCCGCTCAAATACCATACATCCCGCTTGTTAACATTACGGGATGTGGCTGTATCATATGACGGCAGAGAGATATTTGGCGATTTGAGCTTTTCGCTGGAGCAGGGCGAGCGGTTGGCGCTCATGGGCGGAAACGGATCGGGCAAAAGCAGCGTGATAAAACTGATCTGTGGAGAGAGCATTCCTCACACAGGCCGCATGGAGCATGGCAGCAGGCTCGCGGTTTCCTATGTGCCGCAGGACGCGTCATTTCTCACGGGCGATTTGAGCGAATACGCGCGTAAGCAGGGGATAGACGAAACCCTGTTTAAAACCATACTGCGCAAGCTGGATTTTTCGCGGATCCAATTTGAAAAGGATATGCGCGACTACAGCGCAGGACAAAAGAAAAAGGTTCTGATCGCGTGCAGCCTTTGTAAGCAGGCGCATTTATATATCTGGGACGAGCCGCTCAATTATATCGACATACTGTCACGCATACAGATCGAGGAACTGATCGCGGCATACAGGCCTACAATGATTTTCGTAGAACATGACCGCGCATTTTGCGACAACATAGCCACAAAATCCGTAGACTTGCGGCAAAAGAGACGCTGACACCGGGGGACAAATCAATGATTTCTAAAATACTGAGTATCTGGGTCAAAGATGGAGCTCAGCGTCAAAGTGATTCTGATAAGAATAAACTGTACCATGAATTATATCAAACTAAAGCAAATGCCTCACCAAAATTGAAACTTACATATTGATAATCCAAGATAGCTCAAGTATAATAGCTCAAGTATAAAGTGAGATAGATGATAATGGATAAACACGAGGCTTTAAAATCATATTTCGGGCATTCCTCTTTCCGGGACGGGCAGGAGGGGCTTATTGACGCTGTTCTCAACGGTCGCGATGTTTTTGGCATCATGCCGACCGGCGGCGGGAAAAGCCTGTGTTATCAGATACCCGCGATTATTCGCGACGGGGTCGCGCTCATCATCTCACCTCTCATTTCACTCATGAAGGATCAGGTAATGGCGCTCACAAACATGGGCGTCAGCGCGGCTTTTATAAACAGCTCGTTATCGCCGGAGCAGTTGAGGTCAGCATACCGCAATATGCGCGCCGGGAAATACAAGATAGTCTACATCGCGCCTGAACGGCTTGGCGGGGACGGTTTTATATCTATCGCGCGTGACTTGAAGATATCGCTCGTCGCGGTGGACGAGGCGCATTGCATCTCACAGTGGGGGCAGGATTTTCGCCCGAGTTACCTTAAAATCGTAGATTTTCTTGAAAAGCTGCCGGAGCGCCCGGTGCTCGCGGCGTTCACAGCAACGGCAACGAGCCAGGTGCGCGAGGATATCGCGCGCATACTCAAGCTGCGCGACCCGCTCAACCTGATCACAGGCTTCGACAGGCCGAACCTCAGCTTTGAAGTGCTCAAACCCAAAAGCAAGCCGAACATGCTCAGCGCCTTGCTGGATTCCCGCCGCGACAAAAGCGGCATCATTTACTGCGCGACCCGCGCGACGGTCGAGCGCGTGTGTGAAGATTTGCTCGCCGCCGGGATGCCGGCAACACGGTACCACGCGGGCCTGGACGATGAAGAACGGCGGCAAAGTCAGGAGGATTTCCTCTATGACCGCTGCACTGTGATGATCGCGACAAACGCGTTTGGAATGGGGATCGACAAGTCAAATGTCAGCTATGTCATCCATTACAACATGCCAAAAAGCCTGGAAGCCTACTATCAGGAAGCAGGACGCGCGGGACGCGACGGCGAAAAAGCGGACTGCATCCTGCTATACTCCGCAGGCGACATTTCGACAGCGAAATTCCTCATCCAGAATTCAGGCGAAAACGAAGATTTGAGCGACGAAGAGCGCCGCCTTGTGATGCAGCAGGATTATAAACGGCTCGACGTTATGATCGGCTACTGCAAAACTGCGGACTGCCTGCGCGGCTGTATTTTGGACTATTTCGGGCAAACGCGCGACACGCGCTGCGGCAATTGCAGCAACTGCCTTGCCGAGTACCACTCGCAGGACGTCACATCCGAGGCGCAAATGATACTCTCCTGCGTCAAGCGGGCGTGGGATAAGCTGGGGTACTCCGTCGGCTCGACGCTCATTATACGAACCTTGAGCGGCAGCGCGGAAAAACGCGTATTGTCACTCGGTTTGGATAAGCTGACCACATATGGCCTTATGAAATCAACAAACCGGACGCAGATCAGGGAATATATAGAACATTTGGAATCCGCCGGGTATCTGCGCACAGATCCGGTACACGGCGGCATAGAACTGACGGCGAAGTCAAGGAATGTACTTTATGACGGCGAGCAAGTGCACATGTCCGTTAAAAAAGCGCCTGTCGCGGAAAAAGAGCGCGCCGGCAGAACCGACTTTTCGCCCGCAGGCGATCAGTCCGGTTTATTTGAGGCGTTGCGGTCACTGCGTTACAAACTGGCACAGAAAGAGGGCGTTCCGGCATATATCGTTTTTTCCAACGCAAGCCTCGCGGATATGGCAAGGAGAGCGCCAAGGACAATGACAGAGTTTCTAAACGTCTCCGGCGTCGGCGAAGTCAAAGCCGCCCGCTACGGAAAAGCATTCCTCGAAGCCATCGCTGATTTTGAATAATACAGAGCTTTAAATCTTAAGTAATACTGCACAACATCTGCACCGGCAGTGATAAGGAGAATGACAATGATAACGTTACAAATAGTGACCTCAAAGAACTGTTTTGCGATCTTTGACCTAAAAGCTGATGAGAAGCATGTAGCCGCGAATCAGAGAAGCATGGCTGAGGCGTATGCTTACTATGCAGAACATGGTTTTGGGCCAATTGCATACGGCATTTATAATGATGAAATGCCGGTAGGTTTTATTATGGCTGTTATAAGCGGGCCTCAACTGGGTGATGAAGATTTGAGCGACGGCAAGCCGTACTACTATCTATGGCGCATGATGATCGACAATGATCATCAAAGCAAAGGTTATGGCAGGGCGGCGCTACACTTATTGCTGCAAGAGATAAAAAAATTCCCGCAAGGCAAGGCTGACAAAATGTTCACGTCCGTTGTACCCGGAAATACAGCCGCAACACGATTATACGAGAGTTTTGGTTTTGAAAAAACAGGCGAGGTGCTGGATGGCGAAGAAGTGATGGAACTTGTGCTTTAATCAATTGCCCCCCAATTTCCAACATTACTTCTTTACGACCCTATACTTAGTATTCCGTGCGGCGCCTACTTTTTCAATCAAGCCGCTTTTGACCATCGCGGCAAGCGCGGCTTCAACCGTGGTAGGGCTTACATCGGGCAGAATGTAGCAGATTTCCTGTTTGGAAATAGGCAGAAGGCTATTTAATACAGTGGCTTCGATACGCCCGCGTTTTGTGACTTTTTTACTGCTTACCACTGCGAAACGCTTGTCAAGCTCCTTGTAGCAGAACAGCAGTGTTGTGACAAAGTTCTCAATAAACGGAAAATAGCTGTTTCGCCCTTCGTGCCAACCCGCGGAGCTATCGTAGAGTGTCTTATAATAAGCCGCTTTTTCACGGTTTATCTGTTCTTCGAAAGAAATATACCGCCCCGCGTAAAAGTTGTTTTTATACAACATGAGCAGCGACAAAAGACGCGACATCCTACCGTTTCCATCGGCAAAGGGGTGGATACAGAGAAAATCCAAAACGAAGCATGGTATAAGCAAAAGCTGATTAATGTTGTAATTGCTCCGGGCATCCATATACGCCCAAATAAGCTGTTCCATGGCTTCGGCTGTTTCAGAGGCGGGGGTTGTTTCAAAGCGGACACGCCTAACGCCGCCCACCGTTTCCATGATCACATTGTCGTTTTCTTTATAAACGCCGCCGTTTACAGGCGAGTATGACAACATGATCTCATGAAACCGAAGAATATCGCGCTCCCGAATGTCAAGTGCGGCCGGGTTTTCGTGAATTATGGAAAGTGCGTCGCGGTATCCGGCGATTTCCGCCTCATTATGGTTAAGCGGCGCGCTGTTTTGGTTCACGATTTCGTGTATACGTTGTTCGCTGGTAACAATGCCTTCAATTTCGTTAGATCCCTTGACCGACTGTACTTTCGCAATGCTTTCCAAACGCTCGTAGACCCCGCTGAAGCTCTTCTTGCACTCGTTATCACGTTCGCGCAATTCGCTGATGGCACTGACTATATTGACAAGACCGGCTGGGAGCATTCCCTGCTCCAAAAACGAGTAATCAAAAAACCTCATTTTGATCTCCTCCTTATCTGCATATATATTACCATATTATATGCAGATTGCAAGGCGGCAGGTAACATTTATCTGCATATAATTGAAATAATTATATGCAGATAATAATTTTACCGTTGTATTCTTTTAGCCCCCGGTGTATCTATGTGTTTTGTTAAAAAAAGAAACCGGTATAGCGACAAAGCGCTGGCTTAAGTGCAATACACTACTTTAATTAGACTCCGTGTTCAGATATAAATTTAAACTTTTCCCAATAGTTCTAACTTGTCTTTAAGACTGTTGATTTTTTGCTCTATTGACAACTCGTTGTCATTAATTTTTGACTCTGGTGCAGATATTGCTAACTTGCATAACCTGGCCTTTATTGCCATTCGACCGTAAAAGAATCGCCATTTTTGAATATTTATCTGTGCGGTAAACCAGAGCAACTCATTGAAAGACATTTTATATTTTGGAATTAGCACCCTCACAGAGCTTCCGCCATTTCCACGAGCCATGAACCGCCAGGGTTGAACATATGCTTGTCCAAATGCTGTTACCGTAACAGCACCACCTGAAAACACTTCTCCGGTTGCTTCCGAAACCATACGAATATAACTATTAAATGAATCTCCGCTCGATATGTAAGGACAATTTCCGACAGTATAGTTTTTTTCACCAGATGATTTGCCATTAGCAACATGGAAGAAAAAATCAACTGCCTTAGTTTTTCCATACGGCAACTCAGGTAGATCGTCACCATAGTCGGGGAAATCTTCAATAACTTCATCAGCAAGTTCCGGTTGAGTAGTCACAGTTTGAAAAATAGACATCAACACGTTTTTCATGGCCAAATTAATTTCATCTGAGGAAGTAGAAGGCTGCGTGAGCCATTGTTGAGGACTAAACTCTTGCCCATTCATCACGCTTTTGGCAGGAATTACAGAAGCAATTTTTGACGAGAATGGCACTCCGTTTTGATAATCTGAAAAACAACTCAATATTTCAGGAATCTGTGAACCTTCGCAAGATACCCTTTTGCCTTTAAGTTTCTTATAGCCATCATTCCAGATTCGAGACATAAAGACTTTTTCGTTTTCATCCATGGGAATATGCGCTTTCGCTATCATTATGGATGTCGGGGCAGCCGTTGGATAGAATAGGTCTTCAGGTAAACTAATAACACCTATCAGGCTGTGATTTTTTATGAACGCTTTTCTCCACGAAGCATTATCATCATCGGCGAAAATGCCAGCTTTAACGACGCAGGCAAAAAATCCACCTGGCTCAAGTGCGTCCATTGCCGCATCAATAAAATCACGTTCAGGCTCATCCTCTTGCGAAAAAGGCGGATTTAAAAAAGAGCGTGTGAATTTTCCTTTTACACTTTCTCTGTTTATTTGGTCGAAGCAATCACCATTTTCTATATGGCTCCTCCCATCTCCTCTGAAAAACATATTAAGAGAAGCTAACGCCCATACAGTAGGGTTTGTGTCAAATCCATATAATGATTGCTTGATTTTTTCAACTACCCTTGCTCCTTTAGCTTGAGACATCATTCTGTCGAAAGCAGCAACAAGAAAACCACCTGTGCCGCTTGCAATATCAATTACCCTATCCTCCATACGAACATTTACTAAGTCAATACAGAGCTTTGTAATATGTCGGGGAGTAAACACTATACCTAAAGCGTTATTGTCATATCCATATCTCAAAAACGCTTCGTACAAAAGGCCTAGAAAATCTGTGTCTGTTTGCAGAATAGAGCGGATATTAAGCTTTTCAAGAATTGAAACAACTCGTTTAATCTTAGGTGCTAATCGCTCATAATCATTGATTGTCAGGAATAAAGCATCTTTTAACCTATTCTTTTTATTGTCATCAAGGTCAATGCTTTCTTGAATAGCTGAAGAGACCAAATCATTAATAGACGTTAATGCTTCCCCTTCATCCACTTCGATTACTCCTTGATACATGGCGGTTATTATTGCCCCAAGTACTTTTGGGCGTAGAGGGGCTTCAATTTTTGCGCTTCGTAGAATAGACGATAATTCTATTGCGCTATCAATATACTCGGCTATGCTTGGAAGTGAAACAGAAGTTGTGGCATCATCAGCCAGTAAAGCGAGGTCTATTTCACGAGGAGAAGGTATCGTAGTAAGCTCATATCCGTAAGACTTCAATGATTGCCAAGTTGATCCAGATAAATATTTAACTTCGACTCGATAACCATTGTCATCTTCACCTGCAACTCCAACAGCAACCTTAATAGAGTATTTAGCATTTGAATTAATTGTGTTGGCATATTCAGTGGCTTGGGTGATTGCTTCATCAATTTTTTTTACATCGTTTTTTGCTTCAACAACCATAACCGGCTCTGAATGCCGACACACTAAAAAGTCAGGCTTTTCAAGCCCAAGCCCAATTTGTGGGAAGTAATCAGCTATTTCCTGTTCTTCCAAGAAGTCACCGTTTCTTTGAACATGATTGGTATTCCAACCACGCTTTGCAGAGATAATTCTAATGAAGTATCTAGTTCGGCTTTCTGCACGTTTTTTTGGCATACGAATCTCCTCTTATAGTCTAAAACGAAAAACGATTATGCTCGAAACCTAAACGCCACACTGACGTATCTGCCATTGGTAGCTTTGCATTGTAGCCCTACATCCCGTCGGCTTATAGAAATTAATATACCACGAAACCAAGCGGGTTACAAGTCACGCCCGGAGAGGAATGGCTATTTTTGTGTTAATTGTCAGCGGAGCAAGGATGCGGAGCGAGCTCATCTGAGACAGGATGTCGAATATGAGCGTAAATGAACACAAAAACAGGTGTTCCGAGCGCAATGA
>Ga0099364_10004550_pt1 | contig 20998 bp, 16 predicted proteins | sample TergutTh196P3_FD_73070 | JGI IMG/M metagenome (GOLD analysis project Ga0099364, IMG submission 73070) | Microcerotermes parvus P3 segment gut microbial communities from Pointe-Noire, Republic of the Congo - Th196 P3 | ecosystem: Host-associated > Arthropoda: Insects > Digestive system > Gut ... | reverse complement strand
AAAAGAAGAGAGCAGGGGAAAGAAAGGAGGGGGGGGGGGGGGGGGCGTAATAGGCAAGCCTTTACCCTCGTTGAACTCCTCGTCGTGATTGCGATCATCGGCGTATTGATCGCTCTGCTTTTGCCGGCGGTTCAGGCGGCACGTGAAGCGGCACGCCGTATGCAGTGTGCAAACAATCTCAAACAGGTCGGCCTCGCGGTCCACAATTTCCACGACACAATGCAAGGACTACCGCCCAGTGTGATTGACGGGGGACGTGCTTCGTTTTTCGTCCTGATTTTGCCGTATATGGAGCGGGAGTCCCTGTACCAGCCCTTGATGAACGGTCCGAACGGACACAGCCAAATGTTCGCCGAGCGGTACGGTAATTACAATTGCGATGTGACCACAAGTTTTGCGTGGTGGAAAGGGTTATCCCTGGAGGAAAAAAAACAAATCGGTTCCGTTTCCCATTACCTTTGTCCTTCACGCCGAAGCGGTACGGCCTATATTGAGGATGTGGATGGAACCGACCTTGCTGGCTTTGGGGCACCGGGACCGCAAACCGATTACGCGTTTATGACCTTCGGAAATTATCGAAGTAGTACGCCTCCCGGAGGATACCAACTCACCAATGGTACTCCTTGGGATGTTAACTGGTACAATTCATTTTATGTGGGCGATCAAACATTACCGTTCTCCACGGGTAATCCGTATTGGTGGGAGGGGGCGCGTGGGCCGTTTCGTGTGTCATCATGTAGGATTACAGGGTCGGCGGGTGGAACGGGATCGGCTGGAACCCTTACCGAATGGACGCCACGGGACACGATAGCGTGGATTCAGGATGGAACGAGTAACCAATTGATTTTCGGAGACAAATATATCAATATGCAGACTTTGGGGCTGTGCGGCTCCGGTTCCCAACAGCGTGCGGACTGTTCCTATCTAACGGCCTACAACGAGCAGACCACCTCGCTGGCCCGTACGACGGACAATGGCGGTACTGGTGCGGGCGTGTTGGTCCGTCCGGGAAGCAGCAGCCTCAAAAACGCAGCAGGCGGCGGCGATCACGGATTCGGTAGTGCCCATCCGGGTGTTTGCCAGTTTTTATTGATGGACGGCAGTGTCCGGGCGATCGCTCTGACAACCCCACAAACAATCCTTGGTCCGCTCGGCTGTGTCAACGACGGAACGGCAGTGTCGGTGCCGTAAACGCAGGACGGTAATTGATAAGAGCCGGGGGCTGTGCCCCCACAGTCCGGCAGATCGTCCGGGGACACAGTCCCCGGTTCTCAGTAACATCATTTCAAAAAATTATGAAACGCATTTTATCTTTTTTCATTCTGTCGATGCTGACGGGAGTGTTGTCGGCGGCAGCGGCGGAACGCCCGAATATTATCATTATCTTATCGGATGATGTCGGCTATTCCGATCTCGGCTGTTACGGCGGCGAAATCGAAACTCCGAGGCTGGATAGCCTTGCGGCAGGAGGCATTCGTTTCACGCAGTTTTACAATACGGCCCGGTGCTGTCCGACGCGTGCGTCGTTGCTCACCGGACTGCATCCGCACCAGGCTGGTGTCGGGCTTATGTTGGAGGATAGGCATCTGCCCGGTTATCGCGGCGATCTTTCCTCCAATACTGTAACGATTGCCGAAGCCCTGCGCTCGGCGAACTATCGAAATTACTGTCTCGGGAAATGGCACGTTACCCGCCATGTGGCTCCGAACGCCCCGAACCATAATTGGCCGCTCCAACGCGGATTCGACCGGTACTACGGCATTCTCCAAGGGGCAGCGAATTTCTTTGACCCGATCACCCTGACGCGGGACAACACAGCGATTTCCGCCCTGACCGACCCGGAGTACCAACCGGACGAATACTATTTAACTGATGCGATCAGCGATCATGCCGTCCGTTTCATTCAGGAACACAAGGAACAAACGCCGGATCAGCCGTTTTTCATGTATGTGGCGTACACGGCGGCTCATTGGCCAATGCAGGCTCCCGAACAAGCCATTGCACGATACAAAGGAAAATATGACGCAGGATACACACCGATCCGCGAAGCCCGGTACGCCCGAATGCGGGAAATGGGATTGATCGACGAACGTTGGGAACTTTCGCCGCAGCCGCAGCAATGGGAAAACATCGAAAACAAACCGTGGGAAAGCCGGTGTATGGAAGTGTACGCCGCGATGCTGACCGAAATGGATCGCGGCATTGGGCAAATCGTCGACGCGCTCAAGGAAACCGGAATGTATGAAAATACCGTCGTGATGTATCTTCAGGACAACGGTGCCTGTGCGGAAGGGATAGGGCGTGAAAGAAACGGTAAGGCGACGCATCCTGACGAACCGGAATTTGAACCGTTACCGAATGATGCCATCCTCACCAGTACAGCGTTTATGGACCAGCGAGCCCGTAGCGGCTTTGCCATGCTCAAAGGCGTCGGCGTGATGCCGGGACCGGCGGACACGTTCATTGCTTATGGACATAACTGGGCCAACGTTTCAAACACGCCGTTTCGAGAGTACAAGCACTTCATACACGAGGGCGGAATTTCGACGCCGTTGATTGTTCACGCACCGACGAAAATTGCCGAGTCGATGCGCGGCGAGTTTTACCGTGAACCGGGACAACTCGTCGATTTGATGTCAACCTGCCTTGACCTTGCCGGAGTGGAATATCCACAGCGATATAGCGGTAACGATATTATTCCGCCGGAAGGAGCCAGTCTTGTTCCTGCGTTTTCCGGTCAACCGCTTCAGCGAACGAAGCCGTTGGTTTGGGATCATACGGGCAACCGCGGCATTCGGGACGGAAAGTGGAAACTCGTTGCCAAGGGAGGAGCGCGGGGTGTATGGGAACTGTACGATATTGAGGCAGATCGAAGTGAAATGCACAATTTGGCGGCGATGTATCCCGGACGGGTCGAATCGCTGGCAAGAGCGTGGAATCATTGGGCTGTTCGTACCAATGTGTTGCCGTGGCCCTGGATCAATGTGCTGCCGTGGCCTTGGGAACAAGTCCGAACGGGACCAGTCCAAACGGGAATCAGCATCAGGGAAGTCGTTCCGACGTCGATGAACCAACAGGTCGATTGGAAATACACGTTGGAGGCTCCGCCGGAAAATTGGTTTCATAGCGACTTCGACGATTCGGCGTGGAACACCGGCAAGAGCGGTTTCGGAAACGGCGGTTTGCCGGGAAATCCGCCGATTGGAACCCCTTGGAGAACGAAGGACATTTGGTTGCGTCGGGAATTCGAACTTGATACCAAGCCGGACACCGCTTTATTTCTGTACGCCTATTACGATGAGTCGCCGGAGATTTGGATTAACGGTGTCTTCGCAGCAAAAGCCGAGGGCTTTAGTACGTCGTATGTGTTATTGCCGATCACTGCGGAAGCGTTGGCAACACTTAAACCCGGCAAAAATTGTTTTGCTGTGAAGGCTTCGCAAACCGAAGGAGGACAGTATATTGATGTCGGCTTGGGCAGCTTGGTTACAACGCCGAACACTGCTGGAGCCTCTCCCTGATGGACATGTCCTGTTTTCGTTAGACCTATTGAATAACCCCGTCACTCCCGTGAAGGCGGGATTTCCGCCTACGCGGGAATGACAGTTTCCGAACAAGTTCTAAATAATTTCAAACGCAGGAGACGAACTTATGCTGAAATTTTATTCGATGTTCCTAGTGTCCGCTTTGCTGTCCGTGAGCGTGGTACTGGCAGACTTTGCTCCCGATTCGGCCATCGTCCAAGATTGGATGTTGCAGGACGCCAGAACGGACCCCGCCGATGCCGATTACATTCAAGCGGCTCAACAGCGTCGTGCCGAACGGCTGAAAACGCTGAAAGAGACCTTTCCGAAAATTGTTTTCGTTAAGCACTTCAACTTGGGCGGTTCGCACTACGCTTACACCGAAGCGCAAAGCGACGCACAACAGGAGCGAAATTTCTCCGCCGGATCAGCACTCTGCCTATTGGAATTGAACGCCGATGGAGAATACGCAGAACGGACGCTCATTTCCGATCCCAACGGCGTGATCCGCGATCCTGACGTCTCTTTCTGCGGCAAGACCATTGTGTTCGCTTGGAAAAAATCGGACCGATTGGACGATTACCATTTGTACGATTACGACGTTGAAACGGGAACAGTCCGACAGTTGACCTTTGGACTCGGTTACGCCGACTATGAACCGTGCGTTTTGCCCAACGGAGACATTATTTTCAACTCGACCCGATGTGTGCAGATCGTTGACTGTTTTTGGACAGAGGTGTCGAACCTGTACATTTGCGACAAGGATGGACGGTTTTTGCGTCGCCTTTCCTTCGACCAAGTCCACACGAATTTTCCGGCGATTTTGGAAGACGGTCGTATCATTTACACACGTTGGGACTACAACGACCGGGGACAGGTTTTCCCGCAGCCCTTGTTCCAAATGAATCCTGATGGTACAGGGCAAACCGAATTTTACGGCAACAATTCCTGGTTTCCCACAACGCTTATGCATGCACGGGGTATTCCCAACAGCGGCGGCAAAGTCGTATCAATCTTTTCGGGACACCACAATATGTATTACGGCAAACTCGGAATCGTTGACACGACAAAGGGCCGGCAGGAGAATACCGGTACGCAGTTGATCGCTCCGATCCGTGAAACGACTGCCGACCGGATCGACGCTTGGGGACAAAAAGGCGATCGATTTGCTTTTCCTTATCCGATCAATGAGCGAGAGTTCATCGTTGCTTACAATTCCGATCAGACTGCGGGACATAGAACGACGACTCCCTTCGGCATTTACTGGATAGACGAAGACGGTCAACGCGAATTGCTTGCTTATGATCCGACGATTTCGTCGTTCCGACCGGTTCCGCTTGCTGCGCGTCCTACGCCGAGCATTCGACCGTCGACCATTGATCCCAATGCAGATTGCGGCACCTTTACCGTACAGGACGTTTATTTTGGTCCCGGTCTGGAAGGAATCGAACGGGGAACGGCCAAGACATTACGAGTCATTGCCCTCGAATTCCGCAGCACCGGCATCGGCGGTAACAACAGTGCCGGACCGTCGGGCACTGCGGATATAAGCACACCGATCTCGGCGGGCAACGGAACTTGGGATGTCAAAGTTATTCTGGGAGACACGCCGATTCACGAAGACGGATCGGCCAGTTTTCATGTTCCTGCCAAAACGCCACTCTATTTTCAGGTGTTAGACGAAAACGGACACTCCATTCAAACGATGCGGTCTTGGTCCACTTTGCAACCGGGTGAAGTGTTTTCGTGTTTGGGTTGCCATGAGGATAAAAACCTGGTTTCCACACCGACATCTGTGCTGGCGGAGGCAATGCGTCGTCCTCCGCAATCGCTCAAGCCGTTTTACGGTGAGCCTCGCGGCTTCAGTTTCGCCAGGGAAATCCAGCCGATGCTCGATGCCAATTGTGTGAAATGTCACCAAAATCCTATGAAAAGTCCGCCTTATCAGGAACCTACTGTGCGAACGCTTTCCGAGGACTGGGCCAATCAAGGATTTGAGCAGGCTCTTTTCAAGAATTTGCAGAACTGGCACTATACCACCGAAAAGCCGAGCGACGATTGGATGAAACCGGAATACTTTGATAAAGTCAAGGATTTACCGAAATCCGAAGGCGGAATCGGCACTATGCCGCGAAAACCGCCGTTTCCCACTCGTTGGAACACGCCCGATATTTGGACTTGGCACACTCTCGAACTGCCGGAAGATTGGCAACCGCAACCACTTGCCATACGGTATTTTCACGATGAAGACACCGTGATTTATGCCAACGGACAGAAAGTTTTCGAAGTTCGCGGCTATAACACGGATTACCAATCCGCGATGATTCCCATTGGCGAGGCACAAGCGTTCAAGCCGGGGATCAATTATCTTGCGGCCCACACGCACCAAACGACCGGTGGGCAAGGAGTCGATTTCGCTATTTGGACGATCAAACCGGAAATGCGGCCTGACGAACCAGTGCTGAACGATGAACTTGCTCATTTGCCTTTTAGTCTGAAAGGAGACCTTGTCCATGACGCTCGTGCCAAACGGCATTGGCCTCTTTCCTATCTGAATTTGACCAATTCGCGTCAAATCCGCAACGGGAGTTATTGGGCAGTGCAAACCCCGCTGATCAACTGGATTAACGTACAAGGGGCGCCGCCGATGTTGCCGCCGTATGATGCCGGAGCGGCCAAGAGCGGCATTATGGCCATGCTTGATCCGAATCTCGCCGAAGGAGGAAAAACGCACAATGACGTTAAACTTTCTCGTGAGGAACTCGACAAGTTTGCCGCTTGGCTCGACTTGCTTGTACCGGCATTCGGCGATTACGAGGAAGGCGAGGCTTGGAACGAAGCCGAAAAACAAAAATTCGCCTATTATGAGGCGAAAAAGCAGGATATGCACGAGTTGGATGCCTTAAACAATCAACAGTTCGTTGTTTGGCAAAAGAAAGAGACGTTGCCTCCGTTGCCGCAAGACGCGAACACTTACCGTAATCTGGCACTGAACCCGAAGGTCGGTGCGTCCGGCTGGCAGGTGAATTTTGCCAAGCCGGTCCGAACCGACCAAGTGGCGATTACGCTCCGTGCCGGTTTTCCACAAGAGACGTTCTTAAAAGAATGTACGATCGAGTGTTCGAACGGCTTTACGCACAGAATCACGTTGCAAAAAACAACAGATCGCCAAGTCTTTAGATTGCCGATTCAAGGTAACGTAACTTGGCTGAAATTGACCAACTTCGAACCGGCCCAATCCGATGGCTGGGCAGACTTCGTTGCGGTCGAAATCCTTGGGATCGACAATTAGCCAATGCAACCGTCCCTTTTCAAAATACTACTCACCCGAAAGGAAAAAATGATGCGATTCGCTTTGACTTTGCTTGTTGCCGTGTATTTGATTGTCGGCCTCACGGTCAACGTAACGGCAGATGACGCTCCGGCAATGCAAACGCCGAAACTTTTTGTGAAACTCCCGGACTACTGTCCCACACCGGACGGCATGGAAATCGACAGCGAAGGCAACCTCGTCGTCGCCTGTCCGAACTTTGCCGACAAATCAAAACCCGGCTGTATCATCAAAATTGATCAAGACGGCAACGTCAGAAAATGGTTCAATGTGCCGATCATTCCGGAAACCGGCTCGGCAAGTCCTATGGGCATCGCCTTCGGACCGGACGGCGAACTCTTCATCTGCGACAATCAAGGCTGGATGGGAACGCCGGAAGGCCAGTTCAAGGGACGCTTGATCGGTTGCAAAATCGAAGGAATGGGCGACGATGCCAAAGTTACGATGCGTGTCATTGCTGACGGTATCGAACATCCTAACGGTGTGCGCTATCACAACGGTATGCTTTATGTTACCAACAGTTTAATGACCAGGATCGAAGACGAAAGCGGTCTGCTGGTGAGCGGTCTGTATCGCTTTGATCCGTCGATCAATAAAACTGCTACCGTTACCAACACGAAAGCGGACCCGAATCTCCTATTGACGGTGCTAACTTACAATAAGGAATGCCAATACGGTCTTGACGGTCTTGCCTTTGGACCGGACGGAGCGTTGTATCTCGGCAACTTCGGCGACGGTTCCATCCTTCGTGTCGAGTTCAACGAGCAGAGAAAAATTATCTCTACCGAAACTTGGGCAAAGGACCTGAAACACCTTCGTACAGTGGACGGTATATGCTTCGACGGCAATGGCAACCTGTACATTGCCGACTTTTCGGAAAACGCCATAGCGGTCGTCAAGTCGGATTCGCGGGTCTATCGCCTTGCACAATCGCCCGACAGCGATGGAGCGAACGGCGAACTGGATCAACCGGGCGAACCGATCGTCTGGAACGGCAAACTGTACGTTACCTGTTTCGACTGCGTTACCGGTCCGGACAAGGTGAATACGAAACATAGTGAACCTTACACGATAACGACACTCGAACTCCTCAAATAACCATCGCACGATGAAATACGTATCCATGTTTATCGGGGCCATGATTACTGGCGCCCTTGTTTTCGGAATTTGGCCGGAAATGTGGAAGACCTACGGCATTATGGGCGGTTGGCTCGCTGCCGTCATTATCATTGGTCTCTGCTGGTTCATGAACCATTGGTTGGGACTTTTCAGTAATCCTGACCGGGGTATCTGGATCGATCAGGGGATGCCGATTGCTGCGGCGGGAATCGCTTGGGCAATGGTGCGTTTCGGCGCCGATTTCACCCATTGCCTGCCGACGTTCTGCTTCCTTACCATCGGCGGAATCCTCGGCGGCGTCGCCGCTTATTTTGTGAAACAACATAACCCAAATTTCCGTTCGCAAAACCATGACGACAAAAACTCGATCATCCAGTCCTAAATCGTTTCCCGGCATTTTGCTGTGCGCGGCTTTCACGATAACGGTCTGCTTGGCTGCGTCAGGCTTTGCCGATGTTGCAGACACGCTTGCCGAACCGTCTGCGCCGTGCATAGCCGGTTGGCTGGGAACCTATAACGAGACACTGGGCATGTGCTATGCCTCGATCTTCACGACCATTTTCGGCGGAGCCTTCGTTGCCTTTTTCATTGCGATTTGCTGGGGAAAACTCGTCGAATTGTACGGGGCGCTCGGCGGACTCATTGGTGGAGGCGTGATCGTTGGAACATTTTGGGTCATCAATCACAAATTGCCGGGAGTCGGGATCGAACCCGGCGGCATTCCGCACGAGGAGGCAGGCTTTGGCATCCACCAATACGGACTGGTCGTTCAAGCGTTTCACGGCACCGGCCCTTGGGTCGATATGGGACTTGCCGTTTGCGTCGGGTTGTTTACTATGTCGTTTCTTGAGCGGCTTCGTGCAAGGAAACTTGATCCGTCGTTGCCGGGCGGTCCCGCGCTGCTTCGGGATGCGCTACCTCGTGCAGTCAGCGTCATTTTAGGCGGTATGGCCGGCGGTGCGATTGTCGGACTGATCGGATTTACCGGAGCCAAACTTTAATCCCCTTGTTTTCCACTCCCAACTGATTGTCGCAATGTCCCAGAAACTCTCCTTGGCCCAAATTGCCTCTCTACTGGATGTCAGTGCCGTTCAAGCAAATTCGACGAAGAACGACGTTCGAAACTTTGCCGACCTTGCCATTCGCTACGATTGCAAGGCAGTGATCGCACTGTCTTGTTATCTCGACTTTTTACGAGATTACCGTAGCGAACATAAGGGAAACTTTCTCATTGGCGGCGCGGTCGGTTTTCCTTCCGGAGCGACGACCACGGCAATGAAAGTTCAGGAAGCGAAAAGTGTCCTCGCAATGGGCGTCGACGAAATCGACATGATGATCAATGTCGGCTTTCTTCTCAGCGGCTTGTATCAGGAAACCTTGGACGATATTCGGGCGGTCAAACAAGCGATCGGCGACATTCCCTTGAAAGTGATTGTCGAATGTCATTATCTTGACCGTGACTTGATGTGTCGGGCCGCCGAAATGGTCGTCGATGGTGGAGCGCAATGGGTCAAAACGGGCACCGGTTGGACGCCGACCGGGGCAACGTATGAAAATGTCGCCCTGCTCAAAAAAACAGTCGGTGACGCCGTGAAAGTCAAAGCGTCCGGCGACGTTCGAAATCTGGAAATCATCCGAAACATGATCGAACTGGGCGTCGAACGCTTCGGCGTCGGCCATAGTGCCAGCACTATCCTGGAAGAAGCCGCAACCCTACTTTGACTTTCCACGAACTCGTTTCCCTATTGATCCGATGACTTCATTTATTCTTGCTCACGATTTAGGAACTTCCGGTAACAAGGCAACGCTCTTTTCCGAAGAAGGGAAACTCGTTGCCAGCGAAACCATTTCGTATCCGACGAACTATTTCAATCGTACTTGGGCGGAACAGAATCCCTCCGATTGGTGGGACGCAATCTGTCGGTCGAGTCAAAATCTGCTCGCTCACGCAAAAGTCGAACCGGCAAGTATCGCCGTCGTTGCGCTCAGTGGCCAAATGATGGGCAGCACCTGCGTTGACCGCAATGGCAACGCACTCCGGCCGTCGATCCTCTATTGCGATCAGCGCAGTGAAAAAGAAGCGGCGGACATTCTCGGCAAAATCTCATTGGAAGATGCCTACAAAATCGTCGGACACCGTGTTGCGGCAGTCTATGCTCTCGAAAAACTGATGTGGGTCAAGCACAACGAACCGGACATTTACCGCCAAACGGCAATGACGCTGTGTGCGAAGGATTACATCAACTTTCGCCTGACCGGTAAGTTTGCGACCGATTTTTCCGACGCATCGGGAACCAACGCCTTTGACATCAACACGATGCAATGGTCGGACACAATGATCGACATTGCCGGGGTGGAACGTTCAATGTTTCCTGATGCCTTTGATTCGACGACTGTACTCGGCGAAATCACTGCGGAAGCGGCGGCGGCAACTGGCTTGAAAAAGGGAACGCCGGTCTGCATCGGCGGCGGCGACGGAAGTTGTGCCGGTGTCGGCGTCGGATGTATCAAGCCCGGTACGTCTTACAATTATCTCGGCTCCAGTAGTTGGGTTGCGCTGACCGTCGAGGAACCGATTGTCGATCCGCTTATGCGTACTATGAATTGGGCGCACGTTGTACCGGGCTATCTGCATCCTTCCGGTTCGGTACAAACAGCGGGAGCGGCTTATCAATGGCTCAAAGATAAAATCGGTACGGAAGAAACCCTTCGTGCCGGTCAACTCAATCAGAATGTTTATGAAATAATGAACTCGCTACTGTTGGAGAGTCCTCCCGGTGCAAACGGTGTGATATTTTTGCCTTATTTGCTCGGCGAACGGAGTCCTCGCTGGAATCCCGATGCACGCGGTGCCTTTATCGGTCTGACGCTGGTGACAACTCGTGCCGACATCGTGCGCAGCGTGATGGAAGGGATTACCTACAATCTCGGAATCATTGTGGACATTTTTCGCAATCATGTACCGATGGAAACGATGACGATCATTGGCGGCGGTGCGAAGTCGAGAGTTTGGCTGCAAATGATGGCGGATATTTACAATGTTACGGTACAGCGACCGAACTTTCTCGAAGAGGCGACATCAATGGGCGCAGCCGTTGTCGGCGGTGTCGGTGTCGGATTGTTCCCGGACTTTGAAACGATTGACCGCTTTATCCGTATTGAGGAAACCATCGAACCGAACAAGGAAAATCAATCGGGTTATGCTAAAATGAAACCGCTCTTTGACAAGGCGTATTTTGCCCTTGTCGACCTGTTCGCCGATATGGCGAAGAACTGAATTCAAACTTTGTTACTAAAAGGAACACCCTTATGAAAACCATTGCAGCCGTCAAACCGAACCAAGTGGAAGTCATTGAGGTCGCCAAGCCGAAGCCGGGACCGTACCAAGCCTTGGTGAAGACCAAGATCGCTGCGATTTGCAATGCGACCGACCGCAAACTCATCGAAGGCCATTTTCCCGGCGTCGATCAATATCCGCTTGTCTTGGGACACGAGGGTGTCGGTATCGTCGAGGAAATCGGCGAAAAAGTCCGCAATTTCAAGGTCGGCGATCATGCCATTGGCGGAATGCTCGGCGACTACGGTGATCCGAACATCCATTGCGGCTGGGGCGGATTCTGCGAATACGTTCTCGTCCATGACCACGATGCGATGGTGGAAGACGGTGCGGCGGAGGCCGAGCACGGCTGGTTCGAATCGTGCGAAATTCAGCGGGTTGTGGACAAAGACATTCCGCTTGCAGAAGCCGCGATGCTCTGTACTTGGCGTGAAGTGTATGCCGCTTTCGGCGATTTTTACTTGAAGGCGGGAGACGACATTTTGATCTTCGGTGCCGGTCCCGTTGGATTGAGTTTCATCAAGTTTGCCCGATTGCTCGGCTTGAATTGGATCGGTGTGGTCGAACCGAACAAGTCCCGGCACGCGAAAATCCTCGAAATGGGCGCAAGCCAAGTGATGTTGCCGGAAGATGTTCCCGCCCTGAAAAATTCACACGGTCCGTTGGACGCCATCATCGATGCGGTCGGTAATGCAAACATCGTCAACCTGACGCTTCCGCTCGTCAAATTGGGCGGATCGATTTGCATTTACGGCGTACTTTCCGGTGATACGATACCGGTACAAAAAAGCCTTGGCCCTTACAATTTTAACCTGTTTGTGCATCAATGGCCGACACGTTTCCGTGAACGCGAAGCGCAAAAGCCGATTTGCGATTGGATCCGCCAAGGCAAACTGCGGGCGGATGAATTTGTTACGCATACCTTTCCATTTGAACGGATCAACGATGCCCTGGCCGCAAGCCAAACCGGTTCCGTTATTAAATGTTTGCTGACGTATTAACATTTTTCAATCACTATGCTTCAACTTCCCCATCCCGCTACGGAACCGACGATGTATTTCATCGGGGTAACGACTGCTCATTCTTCGATTATGAAGGTCTTTCCCCGTTGGACTCAAGTGCTTGGCATAGACGCCGTTATCAAAGGGATTGACATCGGCATCCACGCACCGGCGGAAGATTATCGTCAGGCGGTTTCTTTCATCAAGAACGATCCGCTCTCGCTCGGCGCACTGGTTACAACGCATAAACTTGATCTGCTGAACGCGGCACGAGACCTGTTCGATTCGTTTGATCCTTATGCGGAATTGCTTTCCGAAATCAGTTCCATTTCCAAGCGGGGGGACAAACTTTGGGGCCACGCCAAAGATCCGATCACCAGCGGGTTGTCGTTGGAAGCGTTCCTGCCGACCGACTGGTGGATCAATCATCCTGAAGCCTGCGCACTGATTCTCGGTGCTGGTGGTTCATCCCTTGCAACGACCATTTACCTGATGGACGCAACGAAGCACGGCAAAAACCGACCGGCAACGATTGTTGTTACCAACCGCTCGAAGCCGCGTTTGGAGCACATGCAGCAAATCCATGCTGATCTCGACAACAGCATGCCTTTTGAGTACCATTTTTGTCAGACACTTGAGGAAAACGACACCGTGCTTGCTCAAATGCCGGAACATTCTCTTGTGATCAACGCAACCGGCCTTGGGAAAGACGTGCCGGGTTCGCCACTGACCGACGCGGCAATGTTTCCCAAGAACGGTTTGGCTTGGGAATTCAATTATCGCGGAGACTTGAAGTTTATGCGCCAGGCTCTGGCGCAAAAGACGCAGCGGAATCTCACGGTGGAAGACGGCTGGATTTATTTCATTCACGGTTGGTCTCAAGTGATTGCCGAAGTGTTTCACTTGGAACTGACACCGGCACTCGTCAACGAACTCAGCGATGCCGCGTCGAATTTGAGACCGAAATAGTTTTTTGACGCGAAACACACGAACCTTCGCGAAACAGTGCTAAACTCGCATTTCGTATTGTTTCGCGAAATTTAGCGTGGTTCGCGTCAAAAAAATTTTTTTAACATAAAACAACCATGACGAAAATACTCATCACTTCGACCTCTTATGGTCAAAAGGACAAAACGCCGTTGGAACTGTTGCAATCCAAGGGTTACGCAATCGCTTGGAACGAATCCGGCAAACCGCTTTCGGCTGCCGATTTGACCGAAAAACTCGACGGTTGCACTGGTGTAATTGCCGGTTTGGATTATTTTACCGCCGAAGTTTTTGAAAAGACGAGCGACCTGAAAGTCGTTGCACGGTATGGCGTCGGATTCGACCGGGTTGACCTCGAAGCCGCCAAAAAGAAAGGGGTTATCGTTACAAACACCCCCACGGCGAACAGCGATTCGGTCGCGGACCTGGCGGTCGGCTTGATGCTTGCCGCCGCGAGACATCTCGTTGAAGCCCATCGCCAAACGATGGAAGGCGGCTGGCCCAAATTGTTCGGCGTCTCGTTGTTCCAAAAAACGGTCGGACTCGTCGGACTGGGACGTATCGGAGCACGCGTCGCTCAACGAGTCAAAGGATTCGATTGCCGAACGCTCGTGTATGATCCCTTTATCGATGCGGAAACTGCTTCCCTGTATGGTTGCCACAAAGTCGATACACTGGAAACGCTGTTGGCGGAATCCGATTTTGTGTCGCTACACAGTCCGGCATCGCCGCAGACGAATCAAATGATTAATCGTCAAACGCTTTCGCTGATGAAGCCGACGGCGATTTTGGTCAATACTGCCCGCGGCGAACTCATCAATGAGGCCGATCTGTTTGAAGCACTGAAAAACAAGACCATCGGCGGAGCAGGACTCGACGCTCACGCGGTAGAACCCCCACAGATGGAAAACTACCAAAGCGTTCCGAATCTCGTTATTTCACCACATATGGGTGCTTATACGACCGAGGCACTGTATAATATGGCAATGGATGCAACGAATGATCTCATTGCCGTTTTGGAAGGCCGCAAACCGTTGCATCGTATCGCGTAATTTTTTATGGAGATTTTGAACCATGTCAGTTTTTGAACAAATTGCCAAACTCAAAGTTGTGCCGGTTATTGCCATTGAGTCGCCCGATGCGGCACTGTCATTGGCCGACGCACTGATCGAAGGCGGATTGCCGATTGCAGAGATTACCTTCCGCACTGAAGCCGCTACGGCGGTTATCCGCAAAATGTCACAGGAACGTCCCGACTTGCTCGTCGGAGCCGGGACGATTTTAACGCACGATAATCTCAAAGCGGCGATTGATTCCGGGGCGACGTTCGGTGTGGCACCGGGTTGCAATCCCAAAATCATCGAGGCGGCGCAGAAAATGAACTTCCCCTTCGTACCGGGTGTTTGTACGCCGTCCGATGTCGAAGCGGCATTATCGCACGGTTGCAAAGTTCTGAAATTTTTTCCTGCCGGTGCAATGGGCGGATTCGATATGCTCAAATCGTTGATAGCGCCTTACGGTCATACGGGAGTACAGTTTATGCCGACTGGCGGCGTTTCGCCGACAAATTTGAACGAATATCTTGCAACGAAGGGTGTCATTGCCTGCGGCGGAACTTGGATTGCAACAAAAGACGACATCGCCGGTGAAAAATGGGAACTGATTACTTCTCGTTGCCGCAAGGTTGCTATGCTGGTCTAGCAACATTAACCCAAAACTCAAATGACAGACTCCTATTTTCCAAGACCGGTCGACGTGAAAATCAACATGGTAACCGGCGAGATGGACTCGCCGGACAAGGCTTATGACCGCACACTGAGCCAGATGTACACAATGTACGAAGACCAGGAAGCCGCTCGCAAACTCTTGGAAACGGACCCGGTGATCTACAAAGTGTACGAAAAGAAGTTGCCGGAACTGTCCGGCGAGTTGCAATGGTGTATGAGCGTCACCTTGCCCGGAAAAGTGGGCCGCGAGTATTATATGACCAAGGGACATTATCACGCTGTAAGGGAAACGGCGGAGATTTACCTCTGCGTCGGTGGAGAGGGCTATATGATTATGGAAACGGAAAAAGGCGAGGTTGACGTCAAAGAAATGCGACCGAACACCTGCGTTTACGTTCCGGCTTATTGGGCGCACCGTTCCATCAATACCGGAACCACGCCGCTCATTTCTTTTTGTGTCTATCCCGGTCATGCCGGTCATGATTACGGTTCAATTGAAACAAAGGGATTTCAAAAACGTGTCGTCGAAATTGATGGCCAACCCGTTATTATCGACCGTGAGCCGCCGAAAACCTATTTGTGATGTACCATTAATGAGTATAGGAAATCGTCCTGCTGATGGCGGTCATTAGGCTTGCTCGGAAACCTTCAAAAAATTTTACCCATTTGCCCCAAAACACCGATTCTCGGCAAAATAGGCAGGTTTGTTTTGGGTTTCCGAACAAGTCTATTTAATTTTTGACAATAGCGAGTACAAACAACTCATAAAACTAGAACCGCTGGCAAAACAATACATTCGGCGGCTCGTTGGTTCAGAGGATTATATCAACAATCAAAAACGATATTGTTTATGGCTTGTTAATGTGCCACCAGCAGAATTGCGAACATTGCCCGAAGTCATGAAACGGATTGCCGCTTGCAAACTTGACCGTGAAAACGCACTGGATGCTGGGCGGCAAAAACTTGCGGAAACACCTGGTTTATTCCGTGAAGTTTTTAATCCAAAAACTTTTTATTGATACCGCGTGTGTCTTCCGAAAAACGGCGATATATTCCTATTGGTTTTTTAGGCAGGCAATACATTCCTCACGATACAGCCCTGATTATTCCAGAAGCCACACTTTACCATTTTGGCATATTAACATCGAGTGTTCGCATGGCTTGGACTCGTGCGGTTTGTGGACGATTGGAAATGCGCTACCGTTATTCCAAAGACATCGTGTACAACAATTTCCCTTGGGCGGACGCAACGGACGCACAAAGTCAACGATTGAAAAGTTCACCCAAGCCGTGTTGGACGCAAGATCGCAATTTCCCAACAGCAGCCTTGCCGATTTGTACGATCCTCTGACCATGCCGAAGGAATTATTAAAAGCGCATCAAACCATTGACCGTGCGGTAATGAAATTGTACAAATTCAAACAGGACTCTACCGAAGCCGACATTGTTGCAAAGTTAATGGAGATGTATCAAAAATTAACCGCATCGCCGACGTTCATTCCCGAAGAAGACACAAGAAAGGTAAGAAAAAATAAAAATTATACGAAGGAAGGAAAAATACCAAGCACATGACAACAAGCATCATTCGTACCGTAACCGGCGACATTCTGCCGGAACAACTCGGCGTAACGCAACCGCACGAGCATATCGTTCTTCTGTCTGGCAGAAGCTCCGAAATTAACTCCGCACTGCTTCTCGACTTGCCGGCTTGTGCCGTCCGTGAGTTAGCCGATTACAAAGCCTGCGGCGGAGCAACGATCGTTGACGCCCAACCGATCTGTGTCGAACGTTCGCCGATTCTCCTCAAAGAGATTTCGCTCAAATCCGACGTTCAAATCGTAGCCACGTCCGGTTTTCATCGTCCTTGCTTTTATCCGGACGACCACTTTCTGTTTGCAGAAACGGCTGAGCAACTGGCGGAACGAATTGTGCGTGAAATCACCATTGGAATGTTCGATTATTCCGCCAATCAAGCAACATCGATCAAGGCCGGATTGGTCAAATGGACGAGCGAGTACCATCATATTCCTCCCGTTATGCAAAAAGCGGCAGAGGCCGCGGCGATTGCTCATCATCAAACCGGCGTGCCGATTCTGACGCACACGGAGATGGGAACCTGTGCATTGGAGCAGATCGAATTGACCGCTAAACATGGTGCCAAACCATCGGCGATGATTTTGTGCCATACGGACCGCAATCCGGACAAATATTTGCACAAGGAAATCGCTTCGACGGGTGCGCGGCTCGTTTATGACGGCGTGGCTCGCACGAAGTATTGGCCGGATTCCGTGATTATCGATTTGATTCTTGAGATGTTTGATGCCGGATTCGGCGATCGGATGATGCTTGCGATGGATTGTGCTTCGCGGACCATCTGGCGGCACTACGGTTACGGACCGGGCTTGGACTATTTGTTGAAAGTTTTTGTTCCGCGTCTTCACCTCGCCGGTCTCTCTGCACGTGATACGCAACGACTTCTCGTTGATAATCCTGCCACGGCGATGGTTATTCCTTCCATTTCAGCCGATGTGTCCGGTTAACTTTGTGCTACTTTCGGAAGAATTCCAGCGTTTGCTGGAACTCCACGTTCGACGGCTCAAGTTCCAAGGCTTCCTGTAACGTTTTTTCGGCATCGGCTTTCTTTCCGAGACGAAATTGGGCGACGCTCAAATTGTAACGCAATCGGGAATGTTTCGGCAGCAACTCGGTGGCACGAACCAACACCGGCTCCGCTTCCGCCAAACGTTCCTGTTGCGCTAAAAGAAGTCCCAACGAGTACCACGCATCGCCGAGGTTCGGATCAATCTCAATAACAGTACGGAATTCCTTTTCCGCCTTCTCCGGTTCGTTGCGCAAATCATAAGTCATTGCAAGGTTGATCCGACTCGGAATGAATGCCGGATCAAGTTTCAGCGACTGCTCATAAGACATTACAATGCTTGATGTTAGGTTCCGAACGACGTTCAGATACGTCGCTTCGACTTCTTCCAACGCCTGAATGTTGCTACGATATTCCTGCACGGAAGCGTTGTACCAAAGAACGGCTTCGTTCAACTGCGGCTGCACGAGATTCTGTCGCAACACGCCGAGATTCAGATGCGTCGCCGGTTGATCCTCCGTGGTTCGCTGGGCGGCAACGTATTCAGCCAAAGCCGAGGTTAACGCTTTTTGCTGGTCGTCAGTCAGTGTTTTCGGCGGAACCGATGCCAGCAATCTTGCCGCTTCGCAACGGACGGAACGCAATGGATCACTGAGCAACGGACCGAGTTTTTCGTAACGCTCCTTGTCCGGCAATATCCGCAGTCCGTCAATCGCCGCGAATCGGACTTGGCCGTCGGCATCGGTTAGCATCTTTTCGCAAGTTATTGCGGTTTCAGGAGTTCCGTAGCGTGCCAAAAGCGCAACGGCGCCGGCTCGAACGAAGGGACGGACAATTTGCGTGTCCGTTTCCACGGCAACGGCAATCAGTTTATCGATTGCGGTAAGGTCTCCGTTTCGGCCTCCTAAGATTGCGTAACCATAATGATCGGTAATCGATATGTCCCGACTGTATCCGACCGCCGACTTGCGTTTTTCACCGTACCAGGCGTCGCACCAATCCTTCGCCCACTTCACGTTTTCGCCCTTGGAACTATTTCGGTGACAAATATTGCAGGCGTTCGGAACGCCGAGCGCCAAGGTCAAATCAGGATTCGGTTTGCGAATGCTGTGATCGTGCCGAGGATGAACGACCATATACTTGACCTGCGGAAAATGGCACTCGACACATTTCGTACCGGGTTGCGACGAATCCGGGTGAAAATGATGATTAACCGTATCGTACAATCCCGGCGGATGGCATTGCGAACATAGCCGATTGCCTTCGAACTTCAACTTCGCGGAGTGGGCATCGTGACAGTCAACACAGCGGACACCCTTCGAGTACATTCTCGATTGCAAAAACGAACCGTGCTCAAAATTTTCTTCGAGCAGTTGACCATCGGGATAATAAATGTTACCGTCGAGCATTTCCGTCGTAAAGTAGTCCAACATCGGAGTTTGCGGCGGCTTCGTGCCGGGATGAACGTAACGGCGGCGGGCATGACAAGCGGCACAGGAATCGTTCGATTCCTCTGGCGTTGCCCTGTTCAGCGAAAAGAAGTTCGATTTTTTTCCCGTCGGTGTCGGTTCCTGACATTTCGTACCGATTCCATGGCAGGCGAAGCAATCGACACCGAGACTGTCCCATTGCGTCTTGTACGAATTCGTTGGGAGATCGAAATTCCGTTGCAGATTCGTCGTATGGCAATCGGCACACATCATGTTCCAATTTTGTAACTGTTTCGTCCAGTGCAGCGGATCGTCCGGTTCGATTTGCTCCTTGGGATAAAGATGAAACCATCGTTTTTGTACGGTATCCCAAACGAAGGGCAGACATTGGAGTCGGCCCGTATTCCCCGGCAGTTCGACGAGGTATTGCTGAAGCGGGGCAACGCCGATCGTGAACTTGACTTCGAGTTCCTGCCGGTTGCCTTTCGTAACAAGAATATTGGCGAAAAACTTTTCGTTGCGCCGAAAGAACTTGATCTTTTCACCGAACTCGATGTCAATATCGAGACTTCGCAACAGTTCGTTGAGTCGATCCTGTGCGGCTCCAATGTCGCCGGGACGGAAGAATCCAATATCGTTTTGGAATTCGATTTCGGCGTCGAGTTCGTTGCGTTTGTTTTCCGGGAGCCGTTCCCGGATTCTTTCCAGAACGCCTGCTTTGGCATCTTTGAGACTGATGGCGAGGTCGAAAACGTCAGCGGCGGCGAGGAACTTTTCGGCATCGGCATCCGACAGACGGAGAATGTCGTCGAATCCGACGTGAACGAATTCAACGTCGTTGAAATCGCCGAGGACAGTTTTGTCGTCGGCGTGTTGCATTGCCTTCTGATGGTTCGATCCGATCCAGAGTTTGTACTCCTTTTCGTGACAGTCGGCACAGGACGCAGGGTCGGCGGCGACCGCAAGCAAAGGAAGAACGAAAATTGTCAAAATGAAAACAAAAAACATATCTCTCGAGCATTGCAAAGTGATACCTGACGCAAATGAGATGCAAAATCTCTTAATCGCTCTTCGCCAAAGGTTATTTTCTGCTGGGATAGTGAACACGATTTTGCACTTGTTTTTAAGGAGATCACGCATTGCCGATGAATTCGAGTTGCGTGAGCGTTGCGAAGGCCCTCATCCGTTTCGCTTCCATTATCGATGCAGACCTCGGAACAGTTTCGGAAGGCTCCCCCGCGCATTTTTTGTTTGTCAAAAAGATCAATGGCGACCGTCGGCAATCCGCTTTTCAGTACGGCTTGTTCCACTTCGGGATACATAATTCGGGCAATGATACCCGTTCCGCCCCATGCTTTCATATCGGGGAGCCTTTGGAGCAAATCGCCCGGCCAAACGTGAACGGCCCAGGGACCATGTTGACGGACATAGCGATCAATTCCTCGCAAAATGGATCGTCCGATTTCGCGGGACGTTTCCACAAGAAGAGCGACACGCGGAGCATCGCTCCTGATTTCTCTTCGGACTCTTCCAGACGCTTCTGCCGGAGAACGTTTCACGGGGGCCATGAAGGTTAGGCGATTTTGCGTAAAAAGACAATTATTTTTGCGTAATTGTGCATTGTGTTTGTGCGAGTGTCAAGATAGGCTGTGAAAAAGTTTGGAAGACGGTCTTCCAAACTTGTTGCAAATTTAACAAAAGGAATCACGCAATGAAAGTTTTCAGAATCGGACTGTTAATGGGGATGATGTTGTTCGCTTTTCACGTTGCAACAGCGGAACCCACCCTACAGCCGGGGCAATGGTCCGCGGCAAAGGCGAACGAATGGTACGCCGCGCAGTCGTGGATCGTCGGTTGTAATTTCCTGCCGAGTACCGCCGTCAATGACGTCGAAATGTGGCAAAGTCAAACCTTTGATCCGGCGACCATCGACAAGGAACTTG
>Ga0099364_10004549_pt1 | contig 20998 bp, 14 predicted proteins | sample TergutTh196P3_FD_73070 | JGI IMG/M metagenome (GOLD analysis project Ga0099364, IMG submission 73070) | Microcerotermes parvus P3 segment gut microbial communities from Pointe-Noire, Republic of the Congo - Th196 P3 | ecosystem: Host-associated > Arthropoda: Insects > Digestive system > Gut ... | reverse complement strand
TTTATTGGCATAACGAACTTCAAGCATATAACGGAAAGCCTGCACAAACTCAAGTTCTTCTTCCAAAGAAACCAATCCTTTCTTGTCGCTTTGAAGAATATAGCGGAAAACATCCGAAAGTGTATTGATATAAGCCAGCGTATTGGCATCATCTTTTTTCCGGATCAATGCCGCAAGGCTATTGAGCGAATTGAAGAAAAAATGGGGATTGATCTGGTTGGTCAGGGCATCGCAACGGCTTTGCAGACTTTCGATTTTAAGCTGCTCGATCTCCTGTTCTTTTTTCCGTTGGATGGTGTACAACAGGAAAATGTAACCAGTGAGGGTGGAAAGGACGCATATCACAAAAAACTGAAATAATACAATGCTTCCTAAATGTGTTACTGTTGGATCGAGCATAAGAGAAAATCCGGCAAATACTACAAAAGCCAATGTGCAAATCAATGCGTTATACCATAAACGCTTGAGAAAAACGGATGTGCTGATTTTATGCAAATTAACCCTCAACAGCATATAAATCAATGCAACATAGTAGATACTGCGAACAGCCAGGTGCAAAAAAAATGTCTGCACATCCATTCCCATTTCTTTCATATATCCAAGCCTCCATGGTATCCAGACGATATCGGTATAAAGGATGAATACAGTACTGGCGAGACTGACCAACAGCAGTTTCAAAGAGGTATGTTTATGTAAGATGTTCATTTCATTCGATGATTTTCACGCAAAGCATCCTGTATTGGTCGCGTATTAATAATTTTCCGTCAGCCAGCGCGACAGGCGCATAATTCTGTGTACTGCTGCCTATCATGCTTTCCATACCTTCTGTAGCGCCACCTCCTTCGCCAAGCAATTCGGCTTTTGAAACCGGCTTAAATGCTGTTGGGTCGGGGTCTATCAAATAGAGTGTTTTGAAGCCATCGGTAGCCAATAACAAACCATCGGCAAGAAGCAGACTGCCAAAATCAAAATTAGGGTTTCTTAATGTCTTCCACATGATTTCACCGTTCATATTCATACAAACAAGTCCTTCGCGTTTTGATACGGCACGATGCAATGCGTAAAAATGACCGTTATACAATAAAGGTGTTTTTGTTTCATCGCCAAATTCTTCGGTCGTAAAAAGTTCGGTAACTTCAAATGTTTCGTCCGCTTTTGCGGTAATTTTCAACATGGTTGCACGCAACTCGCCGGTTATCAGCAGTCTGTTATCTCCGGCATCCACTGCACACGGTACCTGGGCGCCGCAATCCCAGTTTGAATACTGCCACAGGATTTTTCCTGTACGGGGATCTATTCCCACCACATTTCCCATCGTTACCTCATTGCTGCCACGTGCCCGCAATGAAGAAGTGGCAAATGTGATTTGGTCATTTCCATCAATTTTTACCACCTTGGGGTTGGAATAGCCAACTATACCAAGGTTGGGTGTTTGCCAGACAACATCGCCTGTAAGTTTGTTGTATGCTACAACGCCTGCCTGCGGAGCCTGTGAAGCTATGATAAGCCAATCGCCGTAGATTATCGGGCATTGCGATATTCCCCAAGTTGGCAGAGCATCTCCGCCAAAGTCTGTCCATACATTTTTGTTCCATACCGGCTTGTGAGTTTGGATATCAAAACAGTACAGGTCGCCATTGGGACCGCAGGAGTAGACGTGACGGTCGTCAACGATCGGTACACTTCGTGAGCCGGGAAATGGAAGCGTTCCGGGCGCATCATAACTGAACCGCCACTGTTCTTTGCCCGTTTGAAGATCGAAACACCGCATTATATCACCCGTCTCATCGTCCCTGTCAAGCAGGTATACCTTGCCGTTTTTAACGACAGGGCCACCAAACCCTATGCCTATATTGACAGACCAAAGCACTTCGGGTCCTCCTTCAGGCCAGCTTCTCAATAATCCTTTTTGAGGGGAAATACTGTTTCGGTCGGGCCCAAGGAATTGAGGCCAGTCCTGCGCCGCCAGTTCCATTCCGGAAAACAACAGGATTGTTGCCAGGATAATAAATGGCAACATGATTTTTTTTGTTTTCAATATTTTCATTGTTTTATTATTTCAAATCAAAACAAAACAGCAAATTCTGGTCTCTTATGTACAGTTTGCCGTTTGCAATTACCGGATGCGCCCAAACCATGTCGCTTTTTGAATTTATTTCAGTACGCTCGGGTAGCTCCATTTTGCCGTATTCTTTCCATCCGTCGGGCGAAGCGGCGATAACCGCCATCGTTCCTGATGATTCGTCAAGCAAAATCAGACGGTCGTTTATGGCAAGTATCGCTCCTTTGCCAATATCAGAACGCCTTGACCTTCCTGTATTCCACGCGGTTTCGCCTGTCAGGAAATTTTGACACATCCAGCCTGAAGCGTCGGAATATCCATAAATATAACCGTCGACCAACACTACTCCACCGTGATGGTTGACCATACTTTTGTTGTTGAAAATCATCTCGGCGCTAAATGTTTCGCCTCTTTTAGCAAGCCGTATGCCTGCACAACCAGCGTTGTAGCCTGCCGTTACAAAAACGATGTTGTCTTTGTAAACGGGCGTCGGAACGACAGCTGTTCTGTAGCCGGGCACTTTGACGTTCCACAACAATTTGCCGTCTTCAGCTCTCACGCCTGACACGCCTTTTTCGGATTGTTGAATATACTGCCTCACGTCGTCAACAACGGCGACAACAGGCGAAGAATATCCTGCAATATCCGTCCATTCTTCAGCTATCCATACCGTAGCGCCTGTATGTTTGTCGAGCGCGACCATGGTTCCTCCTGCTCCGCCAGGCGTGCAGATAACGAGGTCGCCGTCGACCAGGGGCGACTCGCTGTAGCCCCATTGTCCCATTATTCTTCCGCCAAAATCCGCCACAAAATCTCTTTGCCAAATCTTTGTTCCGTCAACTGCCAAAAGACAATGAACCTGACCGCCGCCACGTATCAGATAGAGTTTGTCTTCGTTGACAGTAATTGTGCCGCGCGGACCGTCGCCATAGTTCTGAACAAAATGTTCGCCAAGCGCCTGCTGCCATTGCAAATTGCCCGTTCTTGTGTCTAACGCAAAGGCAAAATCCTGACCTTCGGCTGCTCCCGACATATAAAGCGTTGTTCCCACAACGGCAGGACCGGAATATCCTGCGCCTGCATACCTGAACACCCATGAAAGCGCAGGCTTTCTTTCCGACCAGTTCAGAATAAGGCTTGAATCTCTCGCTCTTCCATCGAAATGTTCGCCACGCCATCTCGACCAGTCGCCGGGCAGCGTGATGAGCATCCCGGTTTCTTCGCAGATTATATCCGCAGGGTTGTGTTGCCAATCAGTAGCCTGCCTGGCTGCCCCGGAGGTGGATGGTCCCCCCATAAAAACCATTCTTCCAACAATGGCGACAACAACCAAAATGATGAACAAGGAACCAATAACGATTAGTGTTTTTTTGAATATTTTCATTTTTTTAAGCTATTGAATTTTGGCAAAAATAATTATTTTTTATTTAATCTGATACGCCATCAACGCGCTGCCATGGCGTATATACAAAACGCCATTATGGATTACCGGATGCGCCCAGTGCGGACCGCTGCCTTTGGTTATCCGAAACTCGCTGACAACGTCAAATTTATCAGGATTTGGTCTGACCAGGCCTACTGTTCCGCGACGTTCGTCATAACAATACAACATGCCGTCAGCCGTTATGATTGACCCTTTGCTATTTCCTCCACTCCATGTTTCTTCATACCTGGTTTCCCCTGTATTCCAGTCAACGGCTACCCAGTTTCCCTGGGAGTTATCAGTCCAGTTGGAGCCGTATATCATGCCTTCGACGAGTACATATCCGCCATGATGCGTGTCTAAATCATCTGTTTTCCACAGCAGGGAAACGTCGGAAAGGTCGTCGTTTAGCTGCAACATATATCCGCCAATGTCATACCCGTGGCTGAAGAATATGTGTCCGTCGCTGAAGAGCGGTGAGTTGGGCGCGATATTGGGCCATGGCATGTCAGGAACCCCCCAATCACTGAACGCCCATTCGATTTCGCCGTTTTCCGGATTTACTCCTGTCAGATGCACAGCCGTCGAACCAATTATTTGCCGTTTACCCCGGTACGTAATCAATATGGGCGATACATAAGCGCCAATGTCGCCTAACGGCCTGGTTTTCCAGACGAGTTCACCTGTTTGCGCGTCTAAGGCGACCATCGTTGTCTGATCGCCCGAAGGAGTATATATCACCTTGTTGTCGAACACTAAAACACTTTCCGAGGTGCCCCAGCTGCCTGTTTTTCGCTCGAAAACTTCACCGCCGTTTACTTTCCAAACGATGCTGCCATCGGCGGTATGGATACATACTATTTCGCCTGATCCGCTGACCACGTATGCTTTACCGTTCACTACGCTCGGCGTGGTACGTGTTTCCGGATAAGTACCCGTCCATACGGAACCATACGCTACCTGATAAAGTTTTTTTCCGTCTAACGAATAAGCCGTAAATGTTTCCATGTCTTCGTCTTCGTTCAGTCCGGTGATGTAAATACGGTCGCCCACTATCACAGGACTGGAATAGCCATTGCCGACATCCTCCGTGTCCCACAATAGCCTTGGCCCATCAGCAGACCAGGTTGTCAATAATCCTGTTTCCTGATATACGCCATCTCGAGCAGGTCCTCTCCACCACTGTGGAGTATAATCAGTCTGTTCTGTTCGGTTGCCACCGCATTGTGAAAAACATACCAGCGCAATAATCAGAGAACAATGAATACATGTTGATTTCATTATATATATATTTTAAATTAAGTTTAATACATGCGATTGCATTATACGACCGTTTCTTATCATTATTCGGCAACCTTCAAACAAAACATTCTGCTTTGGTCGCGTACTAAAAGATTTCCGTCCGCCAACGCAAGAGGCGCCCAGTTTTGCGTGCTGCCTCCTACTGCCGACATGCCTTCGGTCGAAGCACCTCCTTCTCTCAATGGCGCCGCTTTTGAAATTGGTTTAAAGGCTGTCGGATCAGGTTCAATCAGGTAAAGTGAACTTAGACCGTCAGTTGCCAGAATCAAACCGTCTGCCAGAATCATGCTGCCACGGTCAAAATTAGGATTACGTCCTGTCTTCCACAGGATTTTCCCTTCCAAATCCATACAGACAAATCCTTCGCTTTTTGAATTGGTACGATACATGGCATAAAAGTAACCGTTGTGTAAAAGAGGCGGTTTAGTCTGGTCGCCAAAATCCAATGTCGTAAAGAGTTCGGATGTTTCAAAAGTGCCGTCTGCTTTTTTGTTTACCTTAATCATCGTTGCCCCGCGTTCATAACCGCCGGCAATCAGCAACCTGTTATCTCCCGCCTCAACAGCACAAGGCACAGATATGTGACAATCCCAGTTTGCATACTGCCACAGGATTCTTCCGGTGCGGGGATCCAATCCTGTCACATTTCCCATGGTAATATTGGCATTCTGATTGCGAAAAGTATTTGTAGATGAAGTAACCAGCACAATATGGTCTTCTCCGTAAATTTTCACAACTTTCGGACTTACATAATTATCCGTAATAGTCGCACCGCCAAGTTTGGAAGTTTGCCAGACTACATCGCCTGTAAATTTATTGTAAGCAACTACACCCGCCTCCGGAGCCTGTGAGGCAATGACAAGTAAATCACCGTAGATAAGCGGACATTGTGATATTCCCCATGTAGGAAGATTTTTCCCGCCAAAGTCTGTCCATATATTTTTATTCCAGACCGGTTTTTGCGTTTGGATGTCAATACAATACAGATCACCGTTAGGACCGCAGGAATAAACATGACGATCGTCAACAACCGGCACGCTTCGCGATCCGGGGAAGGGAAGCTCGCCCGGGGAATCATAGCTGAATTTCCAAAGTTCGTCGCCTGTCTGAAGATCGAAACACCGCATGACATCGCCAACCTCATCATCCCTGTCAAGCAAATATACTTTGCCGTTTTTAACAACAGGACCGCCATACCCTCTACCTGCATTAACCGACCAGAGCACTTCGGGACCTGATTCTGGCCAACTTCTCAATAACCCTTTTTGAGGTGATTTACTGTTTCTGTCAGGACCAAGAAATTGCGGCCAGTCCTGCGCTTTTAATTCCATAACGGAAAACACTGCAATTGTTGCCATGATAATCAATGACAACATGATTTTGTCTGTTCTATCTTTTTTCATTTTTTTATTGATATATTTTTTTCTCTGTCAAAAGTAGGCTGTTTATACGATTTATCACGCATCTTTTGCCTCAAAGCGAAAAACACAGTCTTTAAAGCGAAAAAACAGTCCCATTGAATGGGTAACATAAAAAAAACAGGGTGATCCAATGCAAATGGTCACCCTGTCAAGCAGTATAAGAAAAGCCTTATACTAACAAACAAATTCACCTTGATCCCGCCTCTACAAGCAATCCTGCCTCATTGTTTTCCAATGCTGCCATAACCACCAACTTATTGTGGTTGTTGGTCGCATTAATGATCCGGAGATACTTTTTGTACTGTTCTGCCGAAAGCGCTTTTTTCATCAGCTTTAAATTACTATACAATGCATTCTCAAATTTTTGTTGCAACCTTTCCTGATTAAGACCATCAGATAAGATCCATGTCTGCTGATCAATAAAGAATGTATTGATTCGGGCTACTTCATCTTGCCGGAATGGCTCCAGTTCCAGATACGAACTTAACTGGGAGAAGTCGATTACAAACGGCAAGTAATAGACCTGCGCATTTTGACTGTGCATCACGGGGGTACTAACTAAAAATAAGCTAACCACCAATCCTAAAAAACCATACTTTTTCATTTTTTTACTTTTTAAAAATTAAACATAAAATTTGTTTTTGTAATTATTTCGGATGCAAATTTGCACACACTTCAAGCGGTCTGATTCCGATTTTCGAATAAAGCGAAAAAATCATTCCTGAAGGCGAAAATGAGCTGTATGTAAAGGGGCTGACGATACAACTGAATCCACATACATGAGGGCACTTCTAAAAACTCAGTTTATTAAACTTCCGTCATTGTAGACTATATCCGCATTCTCCTGAATGCAAAAGAGATCCTGAAACAAGTTCAGGATGAATCAAGGAGTTTTTAGAAGCGTCCATAAAAAAAATCCCTAATTATTTTGGATTGATGTAAAATACACTACTTTTGCAAACATTAATCACCCCTTAAAACTAAAGTTTATGATTATTTTTTATGGCGCCAAGTCTTCACACATAAAATCTGAATATTCAGATGATGGTGTTTGTCTTGCCTGCGACACCCCTGGACAAATGATAATGAGTGTCTTTGCCAATTATGCTCATGTATTTTGGATTCCTTTATTTCCCTTGTACAAAAAAGTGTTTGCAAACTGCAATCATTGCAATGCAGTGTTTGAATTGAAAGAGATGCCTCCGGATTTAAGAAATCAGTGCGTCAAGTTTCGTAAAGCACAAAAATTTCCTGTCTGGCATTTTGCAGGCGTAATTGCTGTGATTGTTTTTATCCTTTATGCCGTTATAAGCGATACTAATGCATCCAGGCGGCAAAATTCTTTCCTCTCAAATCCTCAGGTAAACGATGTTTATGTTGTTCAATATGAAGATGACGATTATTCATCGGATGAAGTGTATTCAACAATGAAAATCGTTGCAATAACCAGTGATTCGGTTTACTTTGCAGATAATACGTATGCTGCCGAAAGGAGCGCCAAGATTAATACAATCGACGAAGATGAAAATTACGATTATGAAACGCTAATAAGTTTTACTATCGAAGAACTCAAGGCGCTGAAAAAAGAAGGGTTTATATTTTATGTAATAAGAAGGAAATGATGCGTTTATATGGCTTATTAAAAACAACACACCTGAAACTTCTGATTATAGTTACAAGTTTGATTTTCAGCACGAATATCCTTGCCCAAAGAGATCTGAATACGGAACAACAACCCATAACAGACCGAACATATTGGGTCGATTTATTGTACAGGATTTCCGAACCGGTACTCCGAAACATGAGTAAGGGGGAATTGAAGCAGCATATGCCGGTGGATTTTAGCCCTTCATGGGATAACCGTAACAACAATGTGGCTTATATGGAGGCTTTTGGGCGTTTGATGAATGGCATTGCCCCCTGGTTGGATCTTCCCGACGACGATACGTCCGAAGGTAAACAACGCAAACAACTACGTGAATGGGCGTTATTAAGCTATGCCAATGCCGTAAATCCGGACAATCCGGACTACTTGTTATGGAACGGTTCAGGTCAGGTGCTGGTTGATGCCGCATTTCTGGCAAACAGTTTCATCCGTGCACCAAAAACCTTATGGGAGCCATTGGATGCGGTGACCAAAGAGCGGTATATCAACGAATTTAAAAGTCTTCGAAATATCCGGCCGGCATATAATAACTGGCTGCTTTTCAGGGCAATGATTGAATTGTTTCTGGCTTCGATAGATGAAGAGTACGACGCTTATGCGCTCGACATTTCTATCCGGAAAATGAACGAATGGTATCTGGGCGATGGCTGGTATGGCGACGGATCGGAATTTTCGTTCGATTATTACAACAGTTTTGTTATCCAGCCGATGCTGGTGGAAATTATTGAGGTAATGAATGATAAAAACATATCCAGTCCTGTATCGTTCGATCTTACCCTCCGGCGGATGCAACGCTATAACCAGTTACTGGAACGTCTGATTTCGCCCGAAGCATCTTTCCCGGCAATAGGAAGGTCAATGACATATCGCATGGGTGTATTCCAAACTTTGTCTCTGTCGGCGTGGAAATACGGGTTGCCTGCAACTATGACCAACGGACAGGTAAGAAATGCGCTGACGTGTGTGATGAAACGTATGTTTTCAGTAGAAAAAAATTTCAATCAAGAAGGTTTTTTGCAACTCGGATTTGTCGGTCATCAGCCTGAAATGTCTGATTCATATACCAACACAGGCAGTCTGTATCTCACCTCTTTCGTGTTTCTGGCCTTGGGGTTGCCTGCCAATCATCCGTTTTGGACAGTTCCGGCAGAAGAATGGACATCGCTCAAAGCGTGGAGCGGTAAACCATTCCCGAAAGATTATCATGAGTCAATCAAACAGTGAGATTTTCTGAATTTCTGTTTATATTTGTAGCAGTTTCGGCAGACTTGTATTATATTTGTCGCCAAAAACCAGGAAGTAGAATAAATAAAATTTGACGTTATGTTAAAAACAATCCTTTCAGTATCCGGTAAGTCCGGATTATACAAAATGATTTCACAAGGGAGAAATCTCTTGATTGTTGAGTCGTTGATAGATCAAAAACGGATTCCCGCATATACAACGGATAAGGTTCTTACGCTGGGCAATATTTCAATTTATACAAATGCTGAAGAAGTACCCCTGTATAAAGTATTGAACAGCATAAAGAAAAAAGAAAATACCCAAAAGATTCCGATTGATTTATCAAAAGCGGATCCTGACGAATTACGAACGTATTTTGCTGAAGTGTTACCTGAATTTGACAGGGAGCGGGTATATCTGACAGATATCAAGCGTTTGATGAATTGGTATAATCTCTTGTTGGATGCGGGCATTACGGAGTTTGATCCCGAAGAGGAAGAAGAAGATGTGGAGGAAGAAACGGAAGCAGTAGAAACCGATCCGGAAGAAGAAGGTAAGAAACAGAAAGATGAAGTTAAAAAGGTGTCAAAGCCCCAAAAGACGGCAGTCCGGAAAAACGCTACTACTCCAAAAACGGCAGCAGCCCCCATCAAACAGCAACCGGCGATAAGCAAAATGAGGCAACGCACTAAATCGAAATAAAAATCGTATATTTGCATTTTTCTAACCAAACACAACCAATTGTGACAAGTACAAAATATATTTTCGTAACAGGCGGAGTCGTTTCCTCATTGGGAAAAGGCATTATTTCCGCCTCTTTAGGCAAGTTGCTTCAGGCGAGGGGGTATAAAGCAACCATCCAAAAATTTGACCCCTATATCAATATCGATCCGGGTACGTTGAACCCTTACGAACATGGCGAGTGCTTTGTCACGACCGACGGACATGAGGCGGATTTGGACCTGGGGCATTACGAACGATTTCTAAATGTTCCGACCACCCGCGCGAATAATATTACGTCGGGACGTATTTATCAAAGTGTTATTAATAAGGAACGCCGCGGGGATTATCTGGGAAAAACCGTACAGGTGATTCCGCATATTACGGACGAAATTAAGCGAAACATCAAGTTATTAGGCACGAAACATAAATTTGATTTCGTCATTACCGAAATTGGCGGTACGGTAGGTGATATAGAATCGCTACCTTTTATCGAAAGCGTCCGTCAACTGAAATGGGAATTAGGCAGGAACTGTCTCTGCGTCCATCTGACCTACGTCCCCTATATCGCTGCCGCAAAGGAATATAAAACTAAACCTACGCAACATTCCGTCAAACAGTTACTCGAATTTGGCGTTCAACCGGATATACTGGTTCTGCGAACCGAGCGCGAACTGAATGACAGTTTACTTCATAAGGTCGCCCTGTTTTGCAATGTATCCAAAGACTCTGTTATTCAATCGATTGATGTGCAGACCATCTACGAAGTGCCATTGGTGCTGCAACGTCAGAAAATGGATTCGATTGTTCTGCAAAAGATAGGTTTGGAAGTGGGTACAACGCCTGAAATGAAATCGTGGAAGGACTTTTTAAGCCGGAAAAAAAGCGCTGTGCATGAAGTCAAAATCGGTCTGGTTGGTAAGTATGTAGAATTACAGGATGCCTATAAATCGATTGATGAGTCGTTGTTAGTCGCTTCGGTCTACAATGACCGGAAATTAGATTTGAAATTGATCCATTCCGAAAAATTGAATGATGCGAATGTAGACAATATGCTTGACGGGTTAGACGGTATATTGATTGCGCCCGGATTTGGTACGCGGGGTGTAGAAGGTAAGTTTGCAGCCATCAAATATGCCCGCGAGCATGATATACCCTGTCTGGGTCTCTGTCTGGGTATGCAGAGTATGGTTATTGAGTTTGCACGCAATGTATTGGGTTTGACAGAAGCCAATTCGACCGAACTCGAACCGCAAACGCCGTACAATGTAATCGACCTGATGGAAGAGCAGAAAAATGTAACGAGTATGGGCGGTTCGATGCGTCTGGGCGCTTATGACTGTGTGTTACAGAAGGATTCAAAAATTTATGAGGCGTATGGAAAGAAGCAGATTCAGGAACGCCATCGTCATCGCTATGAGTTTAATAACAACTATAAAGCGCAATTTGAAGCAGCCGGAATGAGGTTTACAGGAGAAAATCCGGACACACAATTGGTGGAAGCAATCGAAATACCTTCGTTGAAATGGTTTGTCGGCGTACAATATCATCCGGAATACAACAGTACGGTCGAAAATCCGCATCCTTTATTTTTAAGTTTAATCAAAGCTGCTATTGCAGGTAAATAATAAAGAGAAAATTATGTCAATGGATAAAAATACAGTCATCGGTTTTATATTGATTGGTTTGCTTTTGTTTCTTTTCACGTGGCTAAACCGCCCGAGTGAGGAGCAACTTGAGGCGCAACGCCGTTATAATGAATACATGGATTCTGTCGCACACGTTGAACAGGCACGTCAACAAGAGATTGTCACTCCGATAAACGAAGCAGCCATCAGTGACGCATTAGTTCAAATACCCGACTCGGTCAAAGAGGAATACCTTATTCAAAACTTCGGCGCTTTTGCGCAATCCGCCGAAGGGATAGAAGAACTTATTACCCTTGAGAATGATAAAGTGGAACTGAAAATCAGCAGCAAAGGTGGACGGTTGTATTATGCCCGCCTGAAAGAATATGTGACACATGACGGAAGACCGTTGATTCTCTTTGACGGCGAAGAATCGTCCTTTACTTTGACTTTTATTTCCTCAACAAACAGGATCATCAACACATCGGATTTATATTTTGTTCCTATCAGGGAGGGTTTGTCGGCTAATTCAATCGTGATGCGCCTGCCGGTCGAAGAAGACCGATACTTAGATTTCCATTATACATTGAGTCCGGATGACTACATGATGGATTTTGAGATTCAGAGCATTGGGTTAAGTGGTGTCTTGTCGCCCAATACAAACTCATTGGATATTAACTGGTGGCAGAAAGCGCACAAATTAGAGAAAGGGAGGAAGTTTGAAAATCAGTTTACAGGGCTTTATTACAAGTTTTCAGCCGATAAGAATGTCGAAAAATTGAGCGAAGTCAAAAGTGAGGATAAACAAGTGTCAAACCGACTGAAATGGATTGGGTATAAAAACAAGTATTTTGCCACCGTATTGATATCGGATGCTCCGTTTGAAGCTACCCGTTTTCAATCCAACCAACTGACCGAAACCGATACGGATTTTCTGAAAGAGTTTCGTACGACGACCTCTGTTCCTTTTGATCCTTCAGGAAGAGAATCCGTCAGTTTTAAATATTTTATCGGCCCAACCAAATACCAGTTATTAAAAGCGTATGATAATGGTGTACCTGCCGATCAAAAATTGGCATTGGACGAATTGGTACCGATGGGTATGAAAGTTTTTCGTCCTATCAATAAATATTTTATACTGCCTATTTTCGACTATTTGGGAAAACATCTATCCAATTACGGGCTGATCATTTTGATCTTAACCTTGATAGTAAAACTGATTTTATTTCCTTTAACCTACAAATCCTACATGTCGTCGGCTAAGATGCGCGTCCTGAAACCGCAGGTGGAGGAGATTAGCGCCAAATTCCCCAAACAGGAACAGGCAATGGACCGGCAGAAAGCGACGATGGATTTATACAGCCGCGCAGGCGCAAGTCCGATGGCCGGTTGCCTGCCCATGCTATTACAAATGCCGATATTAATTGCGTTGTACTGGCTATTCCCAGCCTCTATTGAATTGCGGCAGGAAAGCTTTTTATGGGCCAAAGACCTTTCGACTTATGACGCCATCATTTCATGGGATTTTAATATCCCACTAATCTCATCCATGCTTGGTAATCACCTCAGTCTTTTCTGCTTACTGATGACAGCAACGAATGTTATTTCCACCAAATTCAATATGGCAGCGACTAATACCGGTCAACAACAAATGCCCGGTATGAATATGATGATGTATATCATGCCGTTGATGTTTTTGTTTATTTTCAATCAGAGCGCTTCGGGATTAAGTTATTATTTCTTTATTTCGACGCTGATCTCTGTTTTGCAAACAATTTCTTTTCGATTTTTTGTAAATGAAAAAAAGTTATTGATGCAATTGGAGGAAAACAAGAAAAAACCTAAAAAGAAATCAGGTTTTATGCAGCGTCTGGAAGAAGCCCAGCGTGCGCAGCAACAACAAGTTCGCAAACAGCAACAACAGCGCCCCAAGCAACAACAGAGTTCCAGGCAACCACGGAAGAAGAGTTAATAAGTTTTTAGAATATGAAAAAGTTTAAGTATTATTTGCCTGTATGGTTGCTGTTTATGGGAGCATTTATGTTTACCTCCTGCAAACCGTCTACTCCAAAGGTGGTCATTCAAACCTCTTTGGGAGATATTACCGCCGAGATTTATATTGAACAGGCACCTGTGACTGCAGGCAATTTTTTATCGTTGACTGATGCTGGCATCTATGATACGGGCGCCTCATTTTATCGTGTGGTACGGAATGATAACCAGCCAAACAATGACGTGAAGATTGATGTGATCCAGGGAGGATTACGTGATGCACGGGAAAGATCGTTAACGCCCATTCGCCATGAAACAACACAGGAAACAGGCTTGAAACATGTAGATGGGGCGTTGTCAATGGCACGAAACATACCAGGTACGGCTGCTGCCGAGTTTTTTATTTGTATCGGCGACCAACCTGAGTTGGATTTTGGAGGCCGGCGTAATCCGGATGGTGTAGGGTTCGCCGTCTTTGGACGTGTCATTAGCGGCATGGAGGTGGTGCGAAAAATCCAACAACAGGAAGACAACAATCAATCTTTAGTCGAACCTGTTCAGATTATTTCTATCCAGAGATTGTAAGACCTTAGAGGGTAATGGCGTTTATTTTCCTTCGATTTGCGGCAGTGACCTGATAATTGAGCGTAAAGTCTCAGCAGCCTCATTCACTTTTTCCTGTGTCGCGTTTCTGTCCGCATTGACCGACCTTGCTACGGTAAGAGCATTCGACAGATTGCGGTTTGTTTCACTGTTATACTGATCGGGATTCAACTTGCCAGCACGTTGGATATAATCTGCCAATCCACGTTTTTCAGCGAGTGGATAGTCTCTTGCAGGCGTGTATGCCTGCGTGCGTGCGTCGCTGATTCTGCCTCTCCAATTCATGCCAAAGCCAAACGTGTAGCGGTTGCCTTCGCTATCAAGATAAGGAACCATGTCATGGGCAGTGTCCTCATAGGCCAATTCAACCGTTTCCATGTTCATCGGGAAATTAACGGTGAGCAAACCCTTCGGTTCGGCTGCCCCGCTTATGATTTCCATGTTTGACATATCGGAGGTCCTGCCACCAACGATAATTGCGTCGCAAAACGGTTCAAAATCACTGACAACCATAGGATTAGTCATGTTAAGAACAAACACTACCGGTTTGTCTCCCATAGCTGCGATTGTGTTCTTGATAATGTTCAGCGACGATTCTATCCCATTGTTTGTAAGACCATTGCGGATGCTTCTGTTAGACTTATGATCTCCTGCAAGGGCGTCCGGAACCTCGCCATCACCTGTTCGCACACAGGTCGTACCATCAGCATGAACCCAATCCCATCCAAGGCTGATCTCGCGCTGCCATTGTGCCGTATAAGGGCTGTACTTCAGATTCTGCGCGGAAATGCTGCTGTGTCCCGGCGTGGGCGTTAAAAGTTTGATGACGGCAAAGTCGGATTTTGCAACTGCTGACGCCAATTCTTCCGGTGAAAGCTGGCGTTTTGCTGCAGCCGCTGTCACTATTTCAGTGGGTACATCGTAGTAACGACGAACGACATTCAAATCCATAACTGCCTCTCCATCTTCATTTAGCGGAACAAATACCATAATCCTCGAAGTTCCCTGCGCTCCTGAATGAGTAATGGGGAGCAGGTTATTCTTGTTCTTTATCATCACTGTAGAAGCGATATGTCCATCTTTTTGGGCCGTTTCCTGAAGAGTCCTCGAACCAACAAAATCTTTCGCATATTGAGGGCACGTGTAGGCATTCTCGAATAATCCGAGGTTGATCATAATCCGTAAGCACCGCACGGCTGATTGAAAGGTTATTTTCTCCATTGCCTCCCGACCGAGTTGCTCCAGTCCTGCGGCATAAATGTCGTTCAGTAACGGCACAGCGTTGGAGGTGTTGAAAACGCCCCCCAACTGATCCATGCCGGCCTTGAAGATTTCCAGTCCTCGGAAAGTAGTATTATACCCTTTCGCTTCTTCATAACCATGTCCGTTGGAGCTGTGAATATTCCAGTCGGTAACGCCGAAACCGTCGTACTCATATTTGTCTCTCAGCATTTGCTGAATCATAAAATGGCTGAGGCCGTTGCCTACGTTCAAACCGGATGGATCCTGGTCGAGCGATATGGTGAAGTATGGCATGAAAGCTGCAGACTGCTGTGTCGTACCTTTATCTTCCTTTAGGAATCCGGCTGCCCTGGCGTGGGTCAACATATAATCTTCAAAATTCGCGTTAGGGAAAACGCCGAACTTACCATCGTCATGGTGCGCATCAAATCCAAATTCGCCGTTGCCTCCACCCGGCCAATGCTTTGCCATACCGGCAACTGAAGTCATTCCCCAGCCTTCGTCAATACCCCATCCCGGAACTGCCTCATCGGAAGTCTGGATTGCCCTGATTTGTGCTCGATTCAAGTTTTCATTCAACAGGGGATCTTCGCTGAAGCAACTGCCTGCACGGCTCCAACGAGGGTCGGTGATTTGGTCGACCATCGGAGCAATTTGCATTTGCATGCCAACGGCGCGAAACTCACGCGCCGTGATACGACTATACTTGTAAATCGCATCCTCGTCGAACGTACTGGCAAGTCCTATGTGGTTCGGCCATCCGGAGAAACCCGTGCCTGCGCCGTCCCATTCAGGGTTGCCCGTATCTACGGTGCCGGTGTGGCGAGGGTCGCTGGGAGTAATAACCGGAATGCCGAATCCTTCCGGATCCTTCTCCGCCCAAAATTGAAGCCGGTTGTTCTGTTCGGCTATCACTTCCGGTATTCCGCGTACCGCTGTACCCCAACGAAAACGGCGTCCGTCTTTCAATTCTTCCTCCGTTGTTCCAACGCTGTGAATCATAAGCATCAGACGCTTTTCGGACGTCATCTTCGAGGCAAGGTCGTCTGCACGTTCCTGCGTGGAAAGTCGCCAGTCTTCATATCCGTCAAGCTCTCCGTTGCCGTTCATGTCTTTGAAGAAAAGACCGGTAGCTTTCTCTCTGAGAATGGAAACTTTGCTCTCCGAATGGTATCTTAGCGTTGGTCCGACCGTATTGCCCAGCGTATCCACGTTCTTCACTTCCAGCACGCCTGCAAAGTATACCTTCCCATCGTTATCTAATCCATTGTTGCCAGCAGGGAGAGTATAGCCGTTCGTCGCCCCTGCCGGGACGCCATAGTTTGTACCAAGATTTTCAAATCTCTTCGCCGTATCAGCACGCAATGGTGTGAGCATCGTCCATAATATAACGACAACCACAACTTGTAAAAAAACTCCTTTGTTCATCATCCATTACATTTAATTCTGTTATTCTATTAATCATAATTCACCCCTGAATTTCTAAAATAAAAAACCGAAAATAACATTTATAATATTTATATTTAGTCCATTAACAAAAAAATAGATATTTGATATATACACTCCAAAAGTACAAAAAAAATAGCATTGAAAGCTATAAAAGTAGCGGGAAATATCACATCAATAGAAAAATGCTTCAATATTGCTCTTTTTCAACTTATTAAGTTTTGCAGGCAACAGATTTTCGATTGTTGTGCTTTGCAATTCCGAAATGTTGTTTTTATCAAAAGGCTCTGCTATCGTTAACTTGAAATTCCTGCAACATTTTGTCCATATCTAATGAGCCATCCGACTTTTCCCACTGCCATTTGGGTTTTTGAATGGCTAATTGCTGTCCGTAAGTCAGGTGACGGGCAATAACCTCGCGATAAATCGGATTTGCAATCACCGGCGTATCATCTTCAAGCGCCACCAAACCCAGGTCCAGACAGATTCGGAACGCCTCGCTTTGAGCCATATTCAGGTCAGGTTCGCCGGTAAGAATCGGTTCTATGACGCTGCGTACTCCCTCTTCTTCAAGCCTGAATGCTAAAGCGTCCAGATGTGTTTCGCGAGCCATAATCATTTTTTGGCGCGCTGTGTCAATATGGTCTAAAGTTACTGTTTCAGCGCTTTCCCAGTCAAGGATTTGCATGGTTGCCCGTTTAAATAACGAATTGACTATCCACGGCTGTCCGCGTGAGTTCATAAACATAATCAAGCGCTTCGGGCGGAAGCATGTAATGTTCATCCGGATTGCACGGACCGGTGGTATTGAAAAAACGAAGCGCACGTTTTATATTTAATTAAAAATTAAGAATTTATGCAAATATAATCATTATTTCTTCATTTTTACTTATCTGTTAATTAAAATCAGTTATTCAATTAATCACAACTCATAATTGACTTTACCGGATCAGCTGTCGCCGCCTTGATAGCCTGGTAGCCAACCGTCAGCATGGCAGTCAGTATCACCAAAACGCCGCAGCCGGCAAATACCCACCAACTTATACCGATGCGGTATTCATAATTTTGCAGCCATCCATGCATAATCCACCAAGCCAGGGGAATAGCAATCACCAATGAGATGCCTGTCAATACCATGAAATTGCGTCCAAGCAGTTCGACAATATCGAATACCGATGCGCCCAACACCTTGCGGATGCCGATTTCGCGGGTACGCTGTTCGGCTGCAAATGCCGTCAAACCGAACAAGCCGAGGCAGGAAATGAAGATGGCTAATACGGCAAACAAGCCCGCTAATTGACCGACCAATAACGTAGATTTGAATTTACTGTTGAACTGTTCATCCACAAACCTGTATTCAAAAGGATAGGCAGGGGCAATCCGTTTGACAACTTCTTCTACTTTCTGTAAAGCAGCCTGCATGTTACCCGGTCGCAAACGGACGAACAAATGTTGCCCATTATCAGACTGCAAAAAAACTACCGGGTCGTTGTTCGTACGGAATGGACTGTTGAATACAAAATCTTCCACAACACCTAAAACAGTAATGACAGATTCCTCGTTTGCTCCATCGCCAAACCACAGCCGTCCTCCGACTCGTCCTTCTGCACCCATCAATTCGGCTAAAGTCCGGTTAATTACGGTATAATTTTTCTCTTTGTCAGCCGTTTCAAAATATCTTCCATCGCTCAGTTTGATTCCAAGCGCAGGCATTAAACCTTCACTCACGTATGCGTAGGAAACCAACGGGTCAATATTGTCGGGCTTTCCCTGCCATGATAACCCACCGGCATTACTCCAAATATCCAATATGGTCTGGCTGCTAAATCCCACGTTTTCCACAACCCCGGTAGCCAGCAATTCGTGTTTCAATGGCTCGACTTTTTTGCGGATATCATCGTTTGAATCAATCCTCAATACCTGTTCGACATTCATTCCCAACGAACGGTTTCTGCCATATTGTATTTGCATATAAATAAACACTGTACAGATAATCAGCGTCAATGACGCAGTAAACTGAAAGACAACCAATCCTTTGCGTAGCCATACAACGCCACCGCCCAGCCGGGTTTGCAGTTTCCGCAGTACATCCATTGCTGGAAAAGACGACAGGAAAAACGCCGGATAACTGCCCGCCAAAACACTGCAAACCACCCCCACACACAACAATCCAAGCCAATGAAAAGGATTTTCCGGGCTTAATGCCAAATTCTTGTCCACTAATTGATTAAATGAAGGCAATAATAATATAATGAGAACAACAGCCAACAACAATGATACGAACGTGATGATTCCCGATTCAGCCATGAATTGTCTGATAAGCCGCATACGTTTAGCGCCGAACGTTTTACGTATCCCAACTTCCTTCACTCTTTTTTGCGACCGGGCAGTAGACAGATTCATAAAATTGATACACGCAATCATCAAAATTACAACGGCAATCCAGAAAAACAAGTTCACGTAGCGGATATAGCCTGTTCCGGTTGGTTGTCCGTCTTTGAATTCGCCATACAGGCGCATTTTTGCAAGTGGATAAAGAAACAGCGTAGCCGGGTCGTCAGGATTTTGTCGCTTCTCTTTCAGCATATTCACAATCCGGGCATTGACTTGACTGACATCGGCAGAAGGTTCCAATTCCACATAGTTATACAACCAATTGGTATGCCATGTAGTTTCAGCCTCTTGCCAGCCGTTGGCTATGCGCTCCCTCACCAATTGCTGAAATGGAATCAACCATGTATACGCAAAACTTGTATTTGGTTTGGGATTTTTTATAACGGCTGTCACCGCGTACTCTTGCTCGTTATCCTTTTTTATTATCTGTCCTACAGGGTTTTCACTGCCAAAGAACCGTTCAGCCATCTGTTCGGTAATCACGATGGGAAAGGCTCCGTCAAAAGCCGTTGAAGCGTTCCCTGACACGAATTGGATATCGAACATATCGAAGATGGAAGCATCTGCATATATTCCTGTTTCGTAGAGCATTTTTTCGTCTGTCTCAAAAACGCTTCTATCGTTGTCGCTGTATCGCATCACATTTTTGATACCGGGCACTTCTTCTTTCAAAGCAGTTGCCAATGCACCGGGAGCCACAGGCATCGAATAAGTTACCCCACTGTAGGTTTGGTTCTGATAGACTCTAAACAGTTGTTTCGTTTTGGGAAAACGGTTGAATGTCAATTCATCCTCAACCCACAACAGAATCAGTGCAGCACAGGTAATCCCTATTGCCAAACCCATAATATTCAAAATACTGTACGTTTTGTTCCGAAAAATAATCCGGTAAGTTTGTAAAAGATTCATGATGTTATAAATTTTAAATTTCAGTTACTTAATTATTCGCCACTCATTATTTTTACAGCAAAAATCATGCCAAAAATTTAATTATTTGATATAGAGGTGTTTGATTTTTTTGCCTTTTTAAAAAGTGTCCGATATCGGACACTTACTGTTCGTTTTCGGACACTTTTTAATTATGATTTCGAAGAATTCATAATTGCCTTATTACCTGAACAAATCATTAAGCGTCAATTCACGCTGTACGATTTCCGAATATTTATTGATGCTCAAGCCGTAGGTTGTGAGCATCAACAGGTGGACTGCTTTACGGGTTTTTGTTTCGTTTTTGAAGGCTATTATTTTATTTTTCAGATTTGCCTCGTATGATTTGTTTATTGCATACTTCATGTTCGAAAATTTCATTTCTACAATATTTATTATACCGTCTTTACGGTTGATAATCAGTCCTATTTGCGCTCCGGGAGTTGTGTTTTCGCTGCGCCACGACGATATTGCCGACTGTATTCCCGCTATACTCAACGCTTCTCTTATTTCTCTGATGTGCAGCAACGCCAACATTTCGAACGCATAATCTGCCCACGAATTGCGCAGTGGCGTGTCTAAAGAATTTGACCAGAAACGCTCGTCGCTGTAGTCGTTTTTTTCTATAAACCTGTAATAAAAAAGCGTAAAGGGGTCGATAAGTTGATACAGCACATTTCGTCTTTTCCTGTCGAACGACGGATAAGAACGTATAAAACTGCAATATTCCAGATCTTGCAGTATGGTGGTCAGTCTGCCTCCGCTTGCCATTTTTGTTGCCGCCACAATCTCATTGCGGCTCAATCCTTTCATTTTTTTGCTCAATGCTGCCACAACTTTCAGATAATCAGCCGAATTATTAAACAGCGCAGCATACAGGTTTCTAAATTCGTTTTTCAGTTGCGAATCTGCGCAAAAAAACATTCGGTCAATGTTTTGCGCAATACT
>Ga0099364_10004548_pt1 | contig 20998 bp, 24 predicted proteins | sample TergutTh196P3_FD_73070 | JGI IMG/M metagenome (GOLD analysis project Ga0099364, IMG submission 73070) | Microcerotermes parvus P3 segment gut microbial communities from Pointe-Noire, Republic of the Congo - Th196 P3 | ecosystem: Host-associated > Arthropoda: Insects > Digestive system > Gut ... | reverse complement strand
GATAGTTATTTCTTTTGTGGTCATGCTTGTTGGCTTGAGCCTCGTTATAATAAATCGCCGGAAAACGAAGGAGCAGTAATAGCAAACCCCGGTTCAAATCGAACCGGGGTACATACTATTCAGCTTTAGTCTTAACCTTACAGCGTAAAAAAACAAGCATGGCTTAGTCAATTTGCACGAATTATGACGGCTGATTTGAAGTGATACTAGCGTTTCGCCGTTATTCTTAGCAGCTATTGACACGAAAAAGCGTGAGTGTTATCATTTACTGGCAGTCCGTGAAAGGTATTAGCGGAATTACACGAAAAGGCTTCATGCTTGGCTTATGAAGTTTTTTTATGCGATAAAAAGAAAACCAAACAATGCGCAAATAAACAAGTTGGAGGAGAAACATCATGAGCAAATGGGTTAAGCTGATTCTGTCTGTGTTATTGGTTACGGTTCTAGTTGGCGGGACAATACCGATTGGAAGCGTAACTGCAAGCGCGGGATTCGATACTATCCCCATGGTTGCAGCGGGCACTGCTTTTTCGCTAGCTCTGAAAGGCAACGGTACAGTTTGGGCTTGGGGCAGCAACTACGGCAATACGCCCACGCAGGTATCAGGCCTTAGCGATATTGTATCCATTGCGGTAGGAGGCAACCACTTCCTGGCATTGAAAAATGATGGCACAGTTTTGGCCTGGGGCGACAACAGTGATGGACAGTTAGGCATTGGCACAAACAAACAAAGTAATGTTCCCGTACAAGTATCGAGCCTTAGCGATGTAATTGCCATTGCCGCGGGATATAATCATTCTTTGGCACTGAAAAGCAACGGTACGGTTTGGGCTTGGGGAGATAATAATTTCTGTCAATTGGGTGATGGCACTAACACTGCCCGTTGGACACCCGTGCAGGTGTTGGGCCTCGGTGGCATAACTACCATCGTGGCTGGCGGTAGTTATAGCTATCATTCTCTCGCATTAAGAAGTGACGGTACAGTCTGGGCTTGGGGATATAATAACAACTATCAGTTGGGTGATGGCACCAACGCTAATCGTTGGATGCCTGTGCAGGTATCGGCGCTAAACGGCATAACCGCTATTGCAGCAGGAGCGAGACATTCCCTTGCGTTGAAAAACGGCACAATATGGGCATGGGGAAACAATACTTATGGCCAAGTGGGTAATTACGAACAAAACATCGAAAATCATAGCACACCCGTACAGGTATGGGAAGACATGGTTGGTGTTATGAGCGGCGTAACTTCCATCGCGGCAGGTAGTTATCATTCTTTTGCAATAAAAAACGACGGTACAGCTTGGGCCTGGGGAAATAATTCCTATAAACAATTAGGCGATGGGTCTAACTATGCCACTAAATTAGCAGCTTACCAGGTAGTGGGCTTGACTGGTATAGTTGCTATTGCTGGTGGCTATCGACATTCCCTTGCATTAAAAAATGATGGTACAGCCTGGGCTTGGGGTTTGAATAGTAGCGGCTTGTTGGGTGATGGTACCACAACGCAGCGCCCCACTCCCGTACAGGTAGTTGGATTTAATATAAATGGTAGCGAAGAAGACCCGGGCGGCCCTATGCTTCTTGTTTCCGCTTCGCCAGCTTCCGGCTCAACCGATGTTCCCTGCGACCTCACGATTGAGTTCACCTTCAGCCATTCGATTTCCGCTGTCATAGACGGTAGGGTTAAGCTTGTTAAAAAATCAAATGGCAAAATAATCAGTGTAGAGCTAAAAAATCATTCGACCAATCCAAATGTTCTGCTTGTGACCCCCATTGAATTGCTGGAAGCCAACACGGAATATTATGTAACAATAGACAGCTATTCGATTATGGGAAACGGGAACGAATACTTTGCGGGCATGGTCGGTACGCAAGGTTATTATTTCTCGACTGGCAAGCTCGTTGAATTATCTTATGAAGACTTTACCAGAAGCTGGAATGAAAGTCTGTTTTCATCCAATCCAAATCTTCCGAGTTATCCTGGTTCTCAGAAATGGAATGAGCTTGCTCTTTTATCTGGAATTCTAAGCGGATTGGCTTATGGTGGTACGATGGGCTCGCTGACAACAGCCTATGATGAAATCGGTCTGAATCACTTTTATATATATAATGAGACTTCATCCCTTCTGAATCCGGGCTATGCATTTGGCCATAAAACAATTCTCCGCAACGGCGTGGAAACAAAGCTGGTTGTAGCAACCTTCCGTGGTACAGATTTAACTTTGCGGAATGCAGCACAAGACATATTAACTGATCTTTCACAAGCTATTGACGGAATCAATTCCGCAGCAGCAACTGCGTCCAATCGCCTTGACAGCTACCTTAGCGATTGGAATATCAATCCTCAAACGGCAGTATTCCTTATTACTGGCCATAGCCTAGGTGGAGCAATGGCGAACTGCGTGGCAGAAACTCTTTCAAACAAAGTAGATAATTCAAATGTTTTTGCCTTTGCCTTTTCAGGTCCAAAAACATCCTTTGCGGATCCCTTACACAGAGTAAATATCTCTAATTTTCTCAGTACAACAGATACCGTTGCTTATCTAGGGCCAGCAATACTTACATCATATCGCTTTGGTAAGAATTATTATGTATCTACTCCGTGGAGCATTGGTGGTCTCTTCGCGAGCCATGCACTTATTTCGTATCTGAAAGCCATAGAAAAAATGACAGGAACCGGCGGTGATCCTGGTGTTTTTTCTGTCTTGGTTCAATGCCCCGTTGATATTGAGGTGTATGACAGCCAAAACGCTTTGGTTGGAAAAATCACGAACAACGTAGTAAGCAACAACACAATCGTCCCGGCCTGTGTTGACGGCGATGATAAATGGTTCTTCCTGCCCTCTGATGAAAAATTCACGATGAAGCTAACCAGCACAGATACTGGCAAGATGGACTTCACTGTATATAGATATGATTTCATTACGGAAGAAGTCAACGCTACCAAAGCGTATACTAACGTTGCACTACAAAACGGCAAAAGATTTTCATCAGAAGTCGGCGGTTCTTTTGATGTACCCATTGTGCAATTGCTTGTGACCAATAATGAAGGTACACCAATAGCAACGGTCAATACTGACGGCAAGGAAACCCCTCTTAATCAAAAGCAATATTTCAAATTATGGGGTAAAATTACCCGATGGGAGAAAACCCCGCTTAATTGGTTCCTGCTAATTGTCTGCTTCGGCTGGATTTGGATGGCATTTTAATCAATTCAAAAAAGCCAAGAGACTATGTATAAGTGTGTGTCCTTAGTCTCTTGGTTTCTATTTCTTATATACCAAAAACAAGCATTAATATCATGCACAAAATCGTTATGAGGTATGGCGAAAAAAATACGGATACTTAGATTTTTTTGTGTTGTGCTTTTCTGCATAATTCTTTGCCTTGAAAGGAACTATGAGCCACCATATTAAGCTAAGCAACCCTGCTACCTGAAAAAACGTTCCCACTATTTTCATATTGCCAGAATCGTTTGCCATCCCTATGCCCATAAAAAATCCTGATGCCAAAAACATATTAAAGAGCAAGTGCAAATTGAATGTAAAAATCCCATAAAAAAACAAAACTATATACGAACAAGCAACTAAACCATTAATAGTTGCCGCTATTACCTCAAGCATAATTTCACATCCTTATTCTCTAAACTAATAATAACATAAATTTCATTTCATTGCACTTTATAGTTTTGATGTTTTCTAATCCTCAATATACTTTTCTCCGCGACACAAAGTACAAATGACATACCGCTTGCCTTGGCAGTAATAGCACCTTTTCTTTTGGATTTCGCCTGTGGCATCGCAACGAGGGCACTTCATTTGCCCGGTTTCCTTACACTGGTTACACTGTTTAGCCATGATGTACTCCTTATGTATATTTTAGTAGTATAAGGCTGTTTCCAGCCGTTCAATCCTTAGCGTGATGTGCGGGTGCGTATTTTTCAGCTGTTCCTTGACGCTCTGTGGCTTGCTGAATGATACCCCGTATATCTCGATCAAAACATCGGTTATATCCTTACCAAAGCCGCTATTTAGGGCGAAGCTATCGGCTTGGTATTCGTTCTGACGGCATCGGTGCATTAAAATGAGTTCACCAACGGACTCTATTGCCTTAAACGGATAGTAAAATAAAATCTTATAAAGACCGGCAATGAACCCGCCTTTGTTTTCGCTGTCAAAGCGATTTTTTAGGTCGGTTAGCTTGCTAATGACAAACGACATGAAGAAATTGCTGACGGTCGCAAGGAGTACGGCTTCGGTGTCCCGATTGGAAAAATGCCCGAACTCGTGAGCCATAAGTCCTTTCAAGCAATTATCATTTAGCAGCACTAGACTTCCCCTTGTTAAAACGAGCGTACTCTTGCCAAAAGCAAAGGCGTTGATGTTCATATCTTCTTTTATGTAGAGCTTTATTCCTCGGGATAAATTCGGATTTGCTCTAACGGCTCCTACATATACTTCTTTGAATAACGGGAGCAAACGCTCTTTTTCCGATTTCAACCTCAACGGACGAACCCCTGACACCTTGCGCCACAGCTTCTCGGCAAGTGGCGAAAAAGCGATTGGCACTGTAATTAGGTAGAGAATAATCGCGATGCCGCCTGTGCCGACCGAAAATAAAATGAAATAAAAAAAGAACCACGCCACGTAAATCCAATTGCTATTAATCCGCGCTGAGGCTGATTTCTTTTTCTTTGGAACGGCACGGGGCTTGTTCTTTGGTTTATACCGCTGATTCATTTGCGGGTTCAATTCCCCGCCCCTTGGAAAGGCAGGAATCCAAGACTGCTCCTGCACCGGCACAATGGGTCTAACAAAAACGGGAGATACCAATGGCGGAAACTTTGCGCAGCAAGAAGCGCAGAAAGTTGCGGTATCCGCAAGTAGAGAGCCGCAGTATTCACAGCGTCGATCCATAGGTTTGTCCCCCTAAAATGGTTTGTGTATGTTTATGCGCGTATGAAACATTTTATCCCTTGAAACAAATATCGCCTGGCCTGTTCCGAGGAGTTTAATATCATCCGGGTGGTATAGGTACTCGCGGGTTTTTCGGAGGGAACCTAAATCGGTGCTTCTAACTTCCCCGCCCTCGCCGCTGATTTGATAAGTCGCTTGCAGGGCTTCCCTTGTGCCGATCACATTAGCCCAATGCTCGGCATTGACCGAGCTATTTTGCCGGAGCACGATGTAGTTATTACAGTTTTCAATTACTTGCTCCTTGAACTGCTCCGTTACCCCGTCCAAGTCCGACAAGCTCTGCGTGGCTAGAATGCAAGTTATATTCGCGGAGCGTGATTTATTAACGAGGTTCAGCAAGGCGCCACTGGCGTAAGTGTTGATCTCGTCCATGATATAAAAAATTCGCCTTTTCTTCTCCCTGTAGAAATGGCTGACGGCTTTCTTGCTGTCAATGATAATCAGGTTCCCGATCAGCGGGGACATTTCAGGATAAAGAAGCGGGTTCAGCACAAACAGGATAATGGCGTTTTCCTGTAAGGCCGTATAGATGTCAATCCCGGATGCATCAAATATCTGTCCGAGGTCGCTATCCTTAATCGTGGCGAAACGAGCGGCGGCACTCTCGGCTATTTTCCCACTGGTCTTGGCAAGGTCAACATCTTCAAGATGCTCGGCCTTGCTCATTTGCTTTTTCTCGCTGATATCCTTGCTTAGCTTTATAAAATTAGCCGTGGGTAAGTAGCGCGTTAGACTGTCAAGCGAAATGGGTATATCCTGCATTGCCAAAAGCTTACACAGCCGCCCGATATACCGCTCCGTATTATATTTATAATGCTCCTCACTCCAATTCGTCATGTTGATTAGCATATCTTTGATAACGTCCGTATTGGTGTTTTTGAACGGGTTATATTTGTCACTGGCTTCCGGGTCGTTCAGGTTGATTACATAGAGCTTTCTATTCGGGCAAAGCTGCTTTGTCATTTCGAGCAGTGAACCCTCATCGGTGTCGCCCTTACCATCGATAATCAGCATGGGGTAATTGTACCCGGCTCCGCTTGCTAGAAAATTTGCCAGCGCAACCGTCTTGCCACTACCAGTCGTGCCGCAAATAAAAACGTGTTTTGCATCGCTTGGGATAAACACGTTTTTCCTATTTAACGAAGTGCCGATAAAAACCGCTTCTTCGGTAGGGTTCTCACCCCCGTATGCTGACCTCTTGATAGCTCCGGCATAGTCACGCTCAAAATCAAAGATATCGCTTTTATCTCGATTGCCGAAAATCATTTTTATCAGCCCCATGAAAATCCCTCCCGTGACAAAGATTATCGTTATACTAGCTATATCAAGCCCCGTCATACTCTAGCACTTCCTCTAAGCGCAAAACTTCAATATTCGAGTATTCGCCAGCAAAGCCTTGTAGCAATGACTTTACCTTGCTGTTGTTCGTTATCCAAACTTGCCTGTCGTATTTCAAATAATTCTCTCTGATGTTTTCCTCCATGCGTGTTTTAGATTTTGGGTTAAGCTCCACTTCAACGGCGATGCGTTCAGTATAGCCATTAGAATTAACGACAAAATCGGGCTGGTGTTTTTTTACGCCAAAGCCGTCCCTGATATGGAGTTCCTTTTCACTCTCAATCATCGCAAAGGCAACGCCACATTTAAGAACATAATATATAATCGCTTCCAAGATAAAGATGTCATGGGTGATGCGGTCAACTCTGATTTTATCCTCACGCTTGTTCACACCGAGAAGGATTCGCCCCTTGTGGCTAAGGGTATACAGATACGGAATGCCGTACAAATATTTTTCCCTTGCCAGATATCCGGCTTCAAATAATAGCTTCAACCGCCTGTCGCAGGCTCTGGCCCCGCTGAACCCGCACAATACTCTTACATGTCTGCCCAAGCAAAAGCGGAACCGATGAACCAACCTGAGAATTTCCCAATCCCGCTCTTGTAGCTCTAAGCCCTTACTGCTCATGATTAATCCCCCCTTAAAATTACAACAGAAAAAAAGAAGGAAGACTAACAACCCTCTCTCTCCTCTAACCCCAACCTACCTCTTAACTCTCTAACTCACACACACTCTCTCACTAACCACCGCCTCCTTATATCACAACACACACAGACAGAATAATTACTAACGTTGTAATAGAGGGGTCACGGGTGTTTTTACGCAGAAAAAAGAGCCGTGACCCCTCTATTACATGACCAAGATTCTGCTCCAAGGTGTTGTGATATAAGGTTTTCAGGGCGGGGGTGGTGCTCTTAACCCTATTCTTATGCCCTTGTCTTACGTGGTTAGAACAGGGTGGATTTTACGGGGAAGAACAGGGTTGGTAGCAGGACAGAAAAAAAGACCTGCCTAGCGGATGCTAAATAGGTCTTTCAAATTATTCTTGTGTTGGTGGATTTTCTTGCATCGTCTGCTGCATGAATTCTTTCCACTCCTTGTTTGCTCTTTTTCTTTTATCTTTTACTCGTCTCATGTATTCCAAATTTTCTTCTTCTATCATCTCATCAATTGTCTTTTTTGGAATCATATCGCTATCATCAGTTGCTTTCATTGGCTTGTCATCCTTTCTCTTTAAAACAGAACTAACTTTTTCAATCTACAATTAATTATACTATAATTCGACTGAAATGTTTATGCTCTTTCTATTTGTATTGTGGTTGAGATTTCTTGGTTTGGTATATGTATACGGCGACGTATCACAGGGTTTCCAGCACGGTCGCATTTCCATCATCAAAGCAAATAATTTGCGGCATATACGCAATCGCCGCGTTGCTGCTGACCTGCACGGTTCCACTGTCGCAGGCCTCCTCGTCCAGCATCAGCCTTAGCAGCGTGGTTTTGCCGCAGCCGTTCGCGCCGATCAGGGCAATGCTGTCGTATCTGCCGATGGTCAGGCTTACCTGGTTCAGCAGGACTTTTTCTCCATAGCTTTTGCTCACCGAATCCAGCGAAACAAGCACTTTCGCGGCATATCCGCCGCCGCTGAACTCCTCCGCCATCTTCCTGGAAACAACGGGCCTCTCCACTTTGTCCATCTGCTCGACGCGTTTTTCCATGGCGAGGGCGCGCATGGCCAGGCCCGTGTTGGAGGGATTCATCTGCGCCCACACGCGCTGGCGCCGGATGGCGATCTCCAGCTGGCGGATCTTGCGTTGCTGCTGCTTGTACTGCTCCGCCTGGGTCAGGAAGCGCTGCTCTTTCTCCTCGACATAGAACGAATAATTGCCCGAATAGAAATTCGCCTTGCCATGTTCGATTTCGATGATCCGGGTCACCACGTTGTCGAGGAACACCCTGTCATGGGATATAACGACAACCGTGCCGGCGAATTCGCGGAGAAACTGTTCCAGCCACGCAAGCGAGGCCAGATCGAGGTGGTTCGTCGGCTCGTCAAGCAGGAGGATGTCGCAATCCCGCAGCAGGATGCGCGCCAGATTGACCCGAGTTTTCTCCCCGCCGCTGAGCAAGCTGAAGGGGCTGCCGCGCATGGCTTCCGTTATGCGCATCCCGTTGCAGACCTTTTCGATCTTAAACTCCATCTCGTATCCGCCGAGTCGTTCGTATGCCTCCATGAGGTTGCCGTACCGTGCCAGTACGGCCGGGGCTCCGTCGCCCTCGATTTCTTTCATCGCCCTGTGGATTTCGGTGATCTCCCGGAAGGACGAGCGCAAAATGTCGTCCACCGTATCGCTTTCGGCGAACACGGGGATCTGCGCGAGGATTTCGATTGTTTTGCCCCTCGCTCTGGTCACCTCGCCGCGCTCGTAATGCTCGTCGCCTGTGATAACTTTGAACAGCGTTGTTTTGCCCGAGCCGTTCTTGCCCAGCAGCCCGACTCTCTCGCCGCTGTTGATTTCAAAGGTGATGCCCTGAAGCACATGGTTCGCGCCGTAGTATTTATGCAGCTCGTGCACAGCTATATCGATCATTGTAATTGCTCCTTCATGTTTGGATAGAATAAGACCCCTGCGCAGATTGTTCTGAACAGGGGCCGACCAAACATAAAAAAGCGCTATGTTGCTATGTTAGGGCGGTGATGGCATCAGAACAATCGTATTTTTGGGCGCAATAAGCCCCTGTCTTGGCAAAATCATGCGCGAGTATGCGGTTCGCTCTTGCCAAAAGGGCTCTGTTTCCCCAGCGATTGCTCAATGCCTTGCACCACCTTTCAGAATAATTTTGCTCATTATAGCACAGATGCGGGGGGATGTCAATCAGAAAATAAATACGCTCGCACAACCGCAACCGGTGCAGTCCGCATTTGAGCATGAATGTGCTTGCATATTGGGAATCGTATACCGCCAATCGGCCTGTAATGCAAGGCGGAGCACGGAATATGAATCCGTGCCCCCTGCTGTGTTCCGTACCGCCCGCTTTTACTCCCGCTGCCCTTCAACCCGATCCGTGATGGAGTTGAACACACCCTCCGGCGGGGTTAACGCGCTGTTCTTGACTGCTTCTTCTGTCTGCTTTCTGCTGAGTTGCGCGCCGCCTGTTATGACAGTTCCGTGCGCGGTCTGCAGGGCGGGGATCAGGCGGGCCCGGTTGAAATACACCAGCATCGCAACCCCGGCCAGAGCCAGCAGGCACAGCGCCCAAAACCAAGTGCCGAGGCCGCTGCCCGGCGTCGCGCCGATCTCTGGCATTCCGCCATCCAAGCCGACGACGATTTCCGGGGTAATGCCCCCAAGCGCCGGGTCCGCGTCGTCAGCGGCTTGCGCATCATTCGTCACCACGATGAACCAGCCGTATTGCTCGCCCAGCTTTTTCGCGTACTCTTTTTCGTAACCGTCGGCGATTTCCACGAACACCACTTCCGAATTTTGCGCCATCAGAACATTGCGGACAATCTCATTGCGGCCTGCGGTAATCTCGTTGAACGCCGCTTCGCGCTGCTTGTACGAATACGCGCAGTCCCGGAAAGTGATGCGGCAGTCGGGCGACATCAGGGCGAGGATTACCTGCTTGGCGGCATCGTCGGCGTTGACAATGCCGATTTCCCACCAGGCTGTGGCTGTTGGCGGAAGCGCATCGACGTCCGGATTATAGGGGGGCATCTCAGCACCGGCAAGATAAGCGAACGAAATATTTTCGGGATAGCCTGTTTTTTCCCAGTGCGCGGCGATGTCGCGGATCGCTCCCATGCCGGGTTGGCTATCGGGAAGGCGAGGCGGTTGGGAATCGCGTTCGTCGTCGGGGATCAAGGGGATTGTGGGCATATTGACAAGGACGTGATCTGTCGCATCGGGGATGCCCGGGTCGTCCACGAAAAATATTTCCGTCGCGGGTTCATTCGCGTGGGCGGCCATGGACAATGCCGCGCACATCACAATGGCTGCTAAAATAATCGCAATCTTTTTCATAACGCGCCTCCTGAAATGATCTTTTGGAGCTTGCCGATCGCCTGCCTGTATTTCCACAGCGCCGTGCCCAGGGGGATCCCCATGATGTCCGCGATTTCGCGGAATTTCAGTTCCCCGATGATGTGCAGCGTGACGATTTCGCAGTCCGGCGCGGGCAGGGATTTCAGCGCGTCTTCCATGTCCATGCGCAGGGAAAAATCGTCTTGCGGCTGGCACAGGCTGTTGGAAACGTCATCAAGCGAAACGTGCCGGGTCTGCTTTTTCATGCCGTCGATGGCCAGATTGCGCGCCATCTGGAACACATAGGCACGAGGGTTTTTGACGGAGGGCCCGAGGGGCGACGTGTACAGCTTGACGAACACTTCCTGCAAGATGTCCTCCGATAAGGCCTCATCTCTCGTAATGCGAAAGATGACCGTGTACACCGGAGTTTTCATGTCGTTGTAAAGCGCTTCAAAGGCTGCTTTGCCGCCGCCGCGTATGGAGTCGAATGCACAGGCTAGCTCTGCGTTGTTCACTGCCATGCCCCCTTTCACCTGCTATGACCCGTTTCGCAGGGCGTTTTATTGGCGGTTCTGAAAAAAACTTTTTCTTCCAGCCTTATGATACCAAAATATTGTGGGGTTTTCAAGCGCAAATAAAAATAGGGCACGGAGATGGTCTCCCCGTGTCCCTGCGTGTATTTTCGTCAAGAAAAAGTTAGTTCACCGGGTACTCCGCCCCGTCGATCACGACCTTCACGATCTCGGCGGGATTGATGACGCGCGAGAACTGGCCGGTGATGACAAGTTCGCCGTCCGGGTTGCGCACACCGTGGAACTTCGTGACCAGGGGCGCCTTTTCCCATTTGCCTGTCATGATCGCGCCGCCCCCGCCGCTGACCGTCGCGCCCTCTCCGCCGGCAAACACTACGTTCATGTCCTCGGTCTTTTTGTCCGCGAACACCACCTTGATGTTGGTCGGGGGCAGGCCACCTTGAGGATTTTCCTCATTGCCTGTCAGCAAAAAGCCCATGGGGGAGATTTGCATCTCCATCAGCCGCGTCTGCCCTGACTTCGCGCCCGCCGGGAAATCGACGATGGCGTTGCCCAGGTTGTTCTCAACCTCGAAAGCCAGAGTGATATCAGCAACATCTTTGTTCAGGGAAATTTGGATATTCGCTTTGTCGAAGCGCTGTTCGCTGACCACATCGATGGCGTAGGTGGTTTTGCCCGCCGTCGAGAATTCGTCCAGCTTTGTCCAGCCGGTGGAGCGCATGTTGAAGTCACCGGTGATCTTGAAAAGTTGCTCTTCGGAGGGGTCGCCGCCCTCGGCGGCGATCACGATTGTGCTGCTGTCTTCGATGATTTTGCCCTGGGATTCCGTGACAAACGGCTGCGGCTCGGCGGGCTCTTCGCCGGTGAGGGACACGATCAAATTGGTGACATAGCCGTCCGTCACCAGGGCCTCCACGGCCAGCTCCCGGCCGTCCACCGATCCCTTGACGAGGGGCGTGACCACCTGGTCCTGGATGGAGTCGATGCTGTCGCCGAAGATGCTGCGCAGATAGTCCAGCCCGCCGAACGCGGCGAAGGCCGAGAAGCTCAGGATAGCAACCAGCGCGGCTGCCAGCAAAATTTTGATAGGTGCTTTTTTCATGGGTTTTTCCTCTTTTCGGTTCAAATAGTCCTCGCGTTGCCGCAGCGCAAGCTCTTTGACGTGCTCTGAGGAGGGGCGCAGCGCGTTGTCGCCGGAGGGCGCGACGGCCTCAATATGCCTGTCGGGAATGCGTGCTGCCATATCGGATATTCTCCATTGTTCAGTTTTCACAGCAATACCCTCTTTCCTGCATGATGTCTGTGAGCTTGGATCGTAAGCGGCGCAATTTCGTTTTCGTTGTGGCGGCGTTCATCTGGAGCCGTTCGGAGATAGAGTTGATCGTTTCGCCAAAATAATAAAAGCGAATAAATATCTCCCGTTCCGGCTCGCCGAATGCATCGACCGCCTGTTCGATAATCTGCTTTTGCTCCCTTAATATCGCCAGCTCATCCGGCTGTTCATGATAGCTTACCTGGAGGATATCGTCGTCGTAGGGCACGACAGGCTCGCCAAGTCGGCGCAGCCTGTCGATGCTGGCGTTGCGGGCCAGCTTGGCGATGAACGCCTTCATGCTGCCGGCTCTGATTTGCTTGCGCTTGAGCCACAGCTTGAAGAACACGTCCGCGGCCACCTCCTCGATGTCACTGGCAGACAAAGCGCCCTTGGATATTCCGCTGATAATTGCCGTTACATACGCTGTGTAACGGTCGATCACCTGGGAATACCAGAGTTCCTCATCCTGTTTGAGTGTGGCCATGATGGCGCTGTCGTCCAAAGTATCCCTCCTCGCGCCCAACTTTCCGGAAAGCCTAGGCACCTATCTATCCGCAGGAATGAGTGAAAAGGTTTCAGGGTTTGGGGAATTATTTTTCTATGAAGCAGGGGCACGGATGATGAGTCCGTGCCCCTGCGGGAAGTCATTGGGTTGATTGCAAAATACCGACTTCGCTCAGATGCTCAAGATATTGTTTGTTTCCAATGAGATGCTTGTCTTTGAATTAGAAGTCCTCGCGCGGGGTTGCTAAGGTGTATTGTTCGCGCGGTGCCGCATAACGGCAATCGTTCCAGGCTTGGTGATATTGTCATAGGGGTAATCTTCATATACGTCAGGGAAGGTTAGGCAGAAGTCGATGAGGTCTTGGCGGGTCATGGGGTTGTCTCCTGCAAATTTTCTATAAACTCAACGAAGGCTTTTTTCAAACCCTCGCTATTGTCCAGCCAAAGATAGTGCGCCGCGCCAGGAATCGTGACCGCCTGTGCGTTGGGCATGAGGGCGCAAAGCTGCGCGGCGGGCCAGGCAGGGCGAATATCGTGCTCAGCGAAAACGAATAACGCAGGTAATGTCAAACGCGACACGCGGGCATAGAAATCCGGCGCGTGGCCAAACGCCCGCAGGCTTTCGTTGCCCATGGCATTGACTTCCGCGTTGCCCGCATAGGCCATTTTGGGCATTTTCTCACCGCGCGTATCGCGGTTTCGGTGGTATTCCTCGCTCCAGCTACGGTCATTGTGTATACCGTTCCCTGCGATGTAGAGCAACGCCGCTGCCCGCGACGGGTATGTCATGGCATATGCCAAAGCAAGGTTGGCGCCCCAGCTGTGACCGCCCACGATCCAGTGCTCTACGCCATAGTACCGTCGCACACGCTCCATATCTTCAATTGCAGTCAGAAGATCATACTTGCCGTCTGCCGTGGAGCGCCCGCAGCCCCGCTGCTCAAAGCGGATCACTCGCTTGTCCGCGAGCATCTCCGCCACCGGGACAAGATAATCGCAGCAACCCGGCCCGCCGTTGCACAGCAGAACGGGTTCGCCGTCTTTTGGCCCGCTTGTGCATGTCCAAAGCACGCCGTTATCGAATGGCACGTAGATTTCTGACGTTACTTCATACAGTTTGTTCATCGAAGCCTCCGAGAATTATTTCCGATCAAAGAACGGCGACTTCCCCGAAACCGATAACGGGATCCCCATGATCAGCTTGTAGTCACCCAGCAGGCCTAGCGCGGCGGCGGCCTTGCCGATGGTGAACATGATGCGGTTGTCCACGCGGCAGTCCGCCGCCATGGCAACAGCCGAACCCAGGGCGATGCCCAGATCGAGAGGGGTAAACACGCAGGTTGCCCCGGCTGCGGTGCAGGCGGCACAGTTATCGAAGCCGCACAGGCCGCAGCGCTCGTTGAGACCGCGCGGTTCATACTTCACGCCAATCAATACCACGGCGCCGCTGGCATCGACATTGCCCGCGTCACGGATGAAAAACGGCGCGGGGAGCGCTTCTCCCTGGCGGCGCATCTCGTCGGCGACCTTTTGCTTGTCATCGCCGGTAAGGATCGCCGTTTCCATGTGGTCGATACCGCAGGCCTTCGGGGCTGTACGCGCCGCCGCGCAGACGGCATAGGCCAGGTTCAGGACGGCTTGTTCTTCGGCTTGTTGCGATGTGATGTGCATTGTGGAAACTCCTCTCGGCTTATTCCTCGCTACCCAATCCCAGCGATTCTTTTTCGATCAACGCCAGTGCCACTTTCAGGGCCACGATGCGCCGTTCAAGCAGCGTACGCTGCGACGCGCCCAGCTTGGGGCTTTCCTGTGTCTTTTCGCATTTTTGCAACGTAGAAGCAAGAGCTCGGTGCGCATCTTCGAGTTCCTGCTTTGTATACTCAGGCATCATGAAGCCTCCTTCCTTAATAAATGAGGATTTTCATGCTCATCTGAAAATATAGTGCTTACGCACAGGCTTAGTCACCTTCCACACGCAGTCGAGGCCCTTCGGGAACACAACGTAATCCCCCGCACCAAAGCGGACACTGCCGCCGTCATAGCTGACTTCCACCTCGCCCTCAAGGAGCAGGCAGGTTTCTTCGCTGTCGTAGTACCAGTCGAACTCCGACACGCCGCAGGACCAGGTGGGTTGCTTTTGCATGACTTGCCTTTCAGCTTCAGTTGGTTTCCTGACGGTGATTTCCATATGGACCGTCCCTCCTTAAAAATATTGATAGCTTATTATAGCATGCTTCGGCCCGCTTGGCAAAAGAAATCGAAAAATCTTGACAAAACCGCAAAAAAGTGGCTTACTTATAGTAGACCAAACGATAACAACGAGAACGACAGTGAGGAATTGTCATGCGCAAATTGATCCGAACCCTTTTCTCCCTGCAGCTCGACCTGCGCGTGCGGCTGTTCAACATTCTGGCCACTGTGGGCATCCTGTTGAGCGTGTACGCCGGGGCGGTCATGCTGCGCGGCGGCGAGGCCATGCGGGCGTGCGTCTGCCTTTGCGCGGCTGTGTTCTCCGTCCTGCTGATGCTCTACGCCAGGCGCAGCGGCAAATATGAGCGCTGCTATCATATCTCCGTCGCCGTGATCTTCTTCGGCTTGTTCACTGTGCTGCTGGTTACCGGAGGCGTCAACGGCTCGCTGCTCCTGCTGCCGCTGCTGGGAGTGCTCTTTACCGTGATGCTGCTCAAGGGCCTGCGGGGTCTGCTCGTCGCCTGCGGGGAAATTTTCTATTATGTCGCGGTTTTGGTCCTGCTCACGCTGCGCACACAGCAGCACCAGGGTTTCAGCGCCGTGGATATGGGGCTTGGCTTTTTCGTGCATTGCGGCGCGCTGACTGTGTGTATATTCAGCATGATGCAGCTTTATGACCGCCAGCAGAAGGAGCTGGAAGAAGCAAACAACGCGCTGCACGAGCTCAACCGCATGAAAACGGAATTTTTGCAGGACATCAAGCATGAGATCAGGAACCCGCTGCACGTGATTTCTCTCGGCACGGATTATGTGAAAAGCCGCATCGGCGCGCCGGGCGGCGCGGAGGAAGCGCTGGGCGCGCTGGACATCATACAAAACGAAGCGATACGCCTTGGGCGCATGGTCAACGGCATGGTGGAGCTGGCGACCATGAGCGACAGCCCGAAAAATCGCGAAAAAGTGGATTTCGCGGCCTTGCTCCGCCACTGCGCCGAAACCGCCCGGCTGCAGGCGGAGCAATCGAAAAACACCTTGCGCGTGGAGCTCGCGCCCGATTTACCGTATGTCTACGCCGAAGCCGAGCAGCTGGAGCGCGTCCCGGTCAACCTGTTGTCCAACGCCGTAAACGCCACGGAAAACGGCGAAATCGCCCTGGAAGCGTCCGTTGAAAGCAACTATATCACCGTGCGCGTGCGCGACACCGGCGAGGGCATACCGCCCGCGCTGCTGCCCCGCGTGTTTGAGCGCGGCGTTTCCGGCAAGGGCGGCAAGGGCGGCAAGGGCTACGGCCTGGCCATCTGTAAAACCATTGTGGAGGCCCACGGCGGCGAAATCAAAATCAAAAGCGGGCAGGGCAAGGGAACCGCCGTGACATTCACTATCCCCGTCTACGGCGGGCAAAGCGAGGGCAGGGCATGAACAGCAAAGTGATTTTATGCGTGGAAGATAACCTGCAGGTGCAGCTTTTCAACCAGTCGCTTCTGGAGGCAAAGGGCTTTACGGTCAAACCGGCCATGTCGCTCGCCCAGGCGCGGGAGATTTGCGCGGCGGCCATGCCGGGGCTTATCATCCTTGACATTCATCTGCCGGACGGCAACGGGCTTGATTTCCTGCGGGAACTGCGGCAAACCTCCCATGTTCCCGTGATCGCACTGACAAAGGACAGCGAGGAGGAGGACCTCGTGGCCGGGCTTGCCAGCGGCTGCGACGATTATGTGACGAAGCCCTACGCCTTCCCCGTGCTGTACGCGCGGATCGAGGCGGTTTTGCGCCGGACCTCGAGCCTGCCGGAATCCATTGAGAAGGGTGCTCTGAAACTGGATGTGACGGCGGGGCAGGCGCTGCTGCACGGTAAGGATATGCTGCTGACGCAGAAGGACTTCGCGCTGCTGCTGCTGTTCGCGCAAAACGAGGGCAGGACGGTCAGCGCGGAAGCCCTCTACGAAAAGCTGTGGAAAGCCCCTCTTGCTGGCAACATAAACGCGTTGAAGAACGCGGTTTCTCGGCTGAGAGCAAAACTCGGCGGCTCGGGATATGCCATTGTGACCAGGCGCGGCGAGGGGTATTTATTCGAGCGGGAATAGACGAAATGTCATAAATTTGCGGCGAAGGTATCAATTCTGATACCTTCGCGTTTTTTGTGTTTTCTATGCTATAATGAAAACGGCTCCAGATTATGTAAAGGGGGAAACAAATGAAAAAACGAAATAAACGATTGAACCTGGTAAAGAAGATGCTGGGCTTCAACAGCCCCTATTCCTGGGTGAAGTACCTGCGCATCGGCTTTGCCATTGCCGCGCTGATCGTTGTCATTGCGGCTTATGCGGAGCTGGGGGACATGGGGTTCTTTATGGGCGCCATTTTCCTGATTATCTTCGGCGGCCCGGCGATTCTGCTGGGCCTGGGCATCGCCGTGGGGATCGGCGCAATCATCGCTGCCATCCAGGACAAAAAGCGCAGCGACGAGAATAAGCGGGAACTGGAGGCCGAAGGTTCCCGGGAGCTTATCGACCTGGACCGCAGGCGAAAGAGAATCCAGACAGCCACGCTGCTCATGAAGCCCTTGACCTGGATTTTGCGGATTATCGCCGTGATTATCATGTTCATCGGCGGCCTGACCATCAATGGGGAAGGCGTCGGCGACGGCGGGTTTGTCGCCGCAGCGGTTATTGGTGTGATTCTTGTGGGCGCGCTTTCTTTCTATACGGACTGGAAGGGCAAAAAATATAGACGGGACTTCAAGGAACTTGTCGCCAGAGCATTACTGGAGTCTATCCTGGACAATGTGGACTACCGGCCAGCCGAGCGCTTCGACGACGAAACCATACGGGCTAGCGGCCTGTTCGACAGCTGCGACACCTTCAGCGGCGGCGATTACTTGATTGCGGAACACAAGGGCAGGCGCTTCACGCAGTCGGACCTGTGTTTGCAAGAGGAATACGAGGCCCGGGACAGCGACGGGGATACCGTAACCCGGTATCGTGATGTCTTCCATGGCCGTCTGATGATGTTTGACTACGACGCGGTTTCCAACGAGCCTGTTTCCGTACGCGATAAGCGGGTATTCAAAGGCAAGGGCACTGTCGAAACGGAGCTCTACGCCTTTAATGAACGCTTCCGTGTGATTGCACAGGATAGCGTCGCCGCCCTGCGTATGCTCAGGCCCCAGGTGCTGGAAGGGATCATCCTGGCTGTGGACCGCATCCATCACCCTGTGTCCCTGTCCTTCGTTCAGGACAAAATCTTCGTGGCGATCCACGGGCTGGATTCCTTTGAGGCCGATACAATAGGCAATGCGAACCTGACCGAACAGCGCCGGCGCGTCGCCGGTGAAATCCAGGCGATCCTGGACATGGTGGAGAATCTTTATTTTAAATAAAAAAACCGTACGAAAGAGGTTGGAACTATGTACATCCCGATCATATCCATTGCAGTCATTGCCGTTATCGCGGCAGCCGTGTTGGGGGCTATCTTTTGGGCGATTGGCACCTCCAACAAGTTCAAGGCCATGCTGGTGAAAATCCGCGAGGCGGATTCCGGCATCGACGTAACGTTGACCAAGCGCTTCGACACGCTAACCAAGCTGATGGACGTGGTGAAAGCCTATGCCAGGCACGAAGCCGGGCTCATCGCGGAAACCATCAAGCTGCGCTCTGGCATAGGCCTGGAAGAAAAAGCAAAAATTCATCATCAGATGGAAGCCGCAGAGCGGCAGCTCAACGTCGTGGCGGAAGCCTATCCCGAGCTACGCTCCAGTGATAATTACAAGCAGCTTCAGGGCGCTATTGTGGAAGCCGAGGATCATTTGCAGGGCGCGCGGCGGGTGTACAACATGAATGTTTCCGCTTTCAATCAGGCCATTGTGCAGTTCCCCGCCAGCATCATCGCCAACAGCGCCAAGTATACCGCACAACAGTTTTTTGAAGCTGAAGAGCAAAAGAAAAACGATGTGAAGATCAATTTATAGAGATGGGAGAGAATTTTCTATGACACCCGGAATGCTGATCGCGATACTGGTTCTCGTTGGGCTTGGTTTTATGGGGATAGGCGTATGGATGCTGCTGAAAGAGCGGAAGAAGCGGGCGGTGTGCAGTGCGCAGGTCACGGCGGAGCTGCTGCGCTACGAAAAAGAAAAGCGAACGTCGATTGATAACGGCACCACTATCTACTACTTCCCGGTGTTCCGTTACATGGCAAACGGGCAGGAGCAGACTGTGCGCTACAGCACCGGCTCGAACAGGCGCAAATGGAAACCGGGCGCGCAGGTGTCCATCCGCTATAACCCGGATGAGCCCGGCATCATCAAAATCCCCGGAGATATCGGCAGCTATTTTGGCTTCGCAATCGCGGAAATCCTGGGGCTGGTATGCTTGGTCTCCGGCGTGCTGGCCGCGCTGGGTGTCGTGGAAATAAATCTTTGAGATAAAACGGGGGATAGTCGAATGATGACATTGGCGGCACTTATATTTCTCATCGGCGGCATTATCTGCGTCGCGATCAGCGTTAGGACATTCGTAATCAATAGGAAGAGGCAGAGCGCCTGTACCGCTCCGGCTTCCGCTGAATTGTTTGGCTATGAAGAGGAGATCAAAACCTCAACAAACGAGGACGGCTTCACCGAAACAACAACCTACTACTACCCGGTGTTTCGCTATCAGGCCCAGGGGGCGGAGCGCACCGTGCGCTATCATATCGGCGGCAAGCGCAAGTGGGAGCCGGGCAGTTCCGTCGCTATTCGTTATAACCCGCAGCAGCCGGACACGATTGTCGTCGATGGGGACAAGAGCACACAAACGCTCGGCATTATTACACTTCTGGCAGGGCTGGTATGCTTTGCTGTTGCCTGTTATGTTTTGTATACATAAAAATCAATTTTCATCAAAGGAGAAATCAGCATGAAAAAGACTATGGCAGTTCTCATAGCGGTTCTGCTTCTGTTTGGCCTGGCGGCCTGCCGGGAAACGGAGCTCGAACAACAACCGACCAGCGGTAATTCCTCTGGAATTCTTTCAGACGTCGGCGATATCATTCAGTTCGGCGATTTTGACTGGCGTGTACTGGATGTGCGGGACGGCAAGGCGCTCGTCATCAGCGACAAAATTCTTGAAATCAACTGGTACAGCACGGAATTCGGCGATATGACCTGGGAGAGCTGTTCACTGCGGGAGGGGCTGAACACCGGATTCTATGACCAGTTCAGCGCGGCGGATAAGGCGCGCATCATCGAAACCAGAGTGGAAAACGAAGGCGGGAGCGGTACGGACGACAGGATATTTCTGCTGAGCATCGCGGAGGCGGAACAATACTTCGCCTCCGACAGCGGCAGGATCGCGCTCAGCGGCAACAGCAACCCGCTTTACGATGAGGGTGAAGCCGGTGCCTGGTGGCTGCGTTCGCCCGGTGCCGACGCGCATTTGGCCGCGGTTGTCCGTGCCGACGGCAGCATCAATATGGACGGCGACTATATCTACCACGTCGATATGCACAGTGACCTTGAGGTTATGATGGACGGCAGCGGTGTGCGCCCCGCCATGTGGATCAGCCTGGGTGAGCAGAGCAGTCCCGCAGATGAACCCTCCACGGATAAAATCCCTTCGGGCGAAACCCCCATTGTGAAGCTCGACGGCACGGACATTACAGCGGAGCTGGCGCTCGAATCGATAAACGAGGTTGTGTACGCCGAAGGGAAAGCCTTTGTCGAATCCCTGAGATCGGAGTATGATGACCGCCAGGAGTATTATCTCGACTTCGACGCCGGTGAGGACACGATTTACATCATCTCTTACGCAACCGATGTGCCTATATACAAGCTGTACCCCGGCAGCACAACAGCGCAAAGAATTGAAGATGTTGTCATGTACACCTATGGAGACAAACAAATGAGCGCACCGCCCCTGCTGGAAAACGGCGAGGTCTATCTTCCTGTCGAAGCTTTCGCGGAATTGACCGGCCACGAAGTCAGCTTTGGTTAACGCAATTTAATTTATCATAAGGAGAAATCTGGTTGAAAGAATCTCACCTCGTGCATCACCTCAAGAAGGCGCAAAAAGCCAAGCCGCCTTAAAGGCAGCCAGGAAATGGAAGCAAGAGATTATGCTACGTCCGGCAAA